>OMAN01000866.1_pt1 | contig 10551 bp, 10 predicted proteins | sample 1644701 | NCBI WGS metagenome assembly OMAN01 (sample SAMEA103958124, study PRJEB25191) | human gut metagenome | biome: human-associated habitat [ENVO:00009003]; feature: intestine environment [ENVO:2100002]; material: feces | place: Germany | collected 2013/2015 | reverse complement strand
TAAAGGGTGGTTTCTGCCACCTAATACATATGACTGCGGCTCATTTGTGGTGAATGGAACAGCAGTTGTAGGAAAGGAGTAAAAACACCTTATAACCGCTGGAAATCAACACGCAAAGGAGCTAATTTTTATGAAATCACTGTTTGAGCAAATGGGCGGCACATACCGGCAAGAGGGCGATTACCTTATCCCAAACCTCTATTTGCCAGATGAGCCGGACTACCAGATCGGCAAGTATGGGCGTATGCGCCGTAGCTATCTGAAAGCTCATCGACCTGTTCTCTATGCAAACTATCTTACGAGCGGAACACTGCACCAGCATCTTGCCGAGATCGACCAAGCCTGCAATGAGCGTATGGAAATCATCGTTTCTGCTATGGCAAAGCAAGAGGGTGTGACCGAAGCGCTCAAAGCCGCCGACCAGATGGAATGGGTACGCCGGATGAACAACATCCGCAGCCGTGCCGAGGAAATCGTTCTGACCGAGCTTGTATATGAATGACAAATGCCCGTTATTGGCTGTATGGCCGATAACGGGCATTTCTGCGTTTTAATCCTTTTCCTCGGTGCTGGCTACAAGTCGGTCAAAATCGCTCTGATACAGCTGATCCTGAATGACACGGTACTGCTCAAACTCGCTTTCCGCAAAGGCTTTTGCAATGGCGGCGGTGACCTTTCCTTTATCTCGCAGAATCTCTGCATCGTTGAATTGCAGAAAAGCGTCCAGCTTGGAGGCCCAATCTGCCATGGTCATAGGGATATGCCGTCTGGCCTGCCGGGTGGCGTAGTCCAGATACATGGTGACGATTTCGTTCAGCTCCTGCATTTCATCCATGGATAAGTAATTTTTTGCAACGGACACATCTGCCTTGACAATCTTGCCGTCAGGAGCATTCTTCCATGAGGTCAGTCCCATGTGTTCCTTGGTGTGATCGGCTCGTGCCATAATGACCTCTGCCGCTGTGCCGCCATGGACGGCATAGTGCATCTTATTCTGAACTGTGGCAAAGAAATCCTTTGTGGTCTGGCTATTGAGAGAGTAGTCCACAGCGGTGGCGTAAATATCCGTGATTTTCTGATAGAAGCGCCGTTCGCTGGCCCGAATCTCCTGAATCTCGGAAATCAGGTGATCGAAGTAGTCCTCATCAAAAATCTGCCCATTGATGAGCCTGCTCTTATCCAGCACATACCCCTGCTTGGTGAAGGTGTCCAGCACCTTGGTTGCCCACTGACGGAACTGCGTGGCTCTGCCGGAATTGATCCGATAGCCTACGGCTATGATGGCGGGCAAAGAGTAAAACTTATAGTGATAGGTTTTTCCGTTATCCGCAACTTGTGCAAAATTTGCACAAGTTGCATCTTCGGACAATTCACCGCTTTCATATACATTTTTCAGATGCTTTGTCACAACGCTCCGGTCTACATCAAAAAGCTGTGCAATGGCCTTTTGGGTCAGCCAAACGTCGTGATCCTGTACTCGAACCTCAATGCCATCCTCATGGGCATCTTTCGTGAACACAAGGAAATCCACTGTGCTGTTGCGGATTTGCAGTTTATCCTTCTTGGCGTCTGCCATATCGTTTCACCTCAATCTTCTTCGCTGGTTTTCTTCCCACGGCTCTTATAGACATTATACTGATTCTTGCACCGGGGACTGCAAAAAGCGGAATTGGAGCGGCTGCTCAGGAACACCTTCTGGCAGTGCTTGCACAGCCGCAGGGGCTTCTCTCCATCCACCAGCAGGAAGCTGAACATCATCTGGATGCCCAGCAGCAGGGAGTGAAAGTCCCAATAGATAGTCGGCTTGTCCAGCAGCTCGATATGATAGCTGGGCGCAATGCCGCCAAAGGCTGCCATGCCCTTGCGGTACAAATTCCGGGTGTCCTCGTCGATGAGGTCGTAGTCGTTATAGTACAGAATGGAGGTGGTCAGGGTGAAAGCCCAGTCCTTGAACTGCTGCGCCACCCAGTCATAGGCTTCCGCATACTCCCGCTGGAAGCTCATGGTTTTCGCCATGGGTTCATCCGCAAAGGTCATGGTCAGCGCCACCATTGTTCGGTCACCGGACACGCTCCAACTGGACTCAATGCCCTTCTTGACCAGATCCAGCTGGTCAAAGGGATAGAACAGCGCCAGATAGTCCTCGGTTTCCATGGATTCTGCCTTGATGAAGTGGTTTTTTGGCAGATACACCTTTTCATAGTCCATGAAGGACGGCGTGGTGGGCAGTGCCGTCATCAGCCCCAACAGACCGTAGTGGGTCACAAAAGTCAAAATTGCCTTTTCCACCGCATCCTCCGGGCTGCGGTTCATCATCAGCATCCCTACGTTCAGCGCCTCCAACACCATCTCGGAGGATTCTTTCAGCGGGTTATAGATGTCGGGCTTTGCCGTTTTCTCCGGCGTAATATAGCGTTTTCCGGTCTTGCCGGTCTTGATCTCATAGCGGTCATACCGCACCCAATGGGAACGGGATTGCGCAAACAGATTGTTCATGACGCTGTTCCTCTCAATTCGTAATCTATCTATATATTAACCATATTACCATTGTATCAACCGTCCTTGGCATCGTCAAGGGCGGCTTTCTTTTTTCTCGGCTTCGTTTTGTTCTCCCGGCGGATCACGGCATCCTTGCCCCTGGTTTGCAGCAGCGCTTCATATTCCTCCATGAACTCGCGCTCCCGCAGGGTAAGGCCATGATCGTTTTCCAGCTTTTCACTCAGATGCTCGTACATCCGCTTTTGCAGCTTTTTCTGAATGGTCATCCGCAGCTTTCGGATGTTCCGGTCGGACTGCCCGCGGATGGCAGCAAGTCTTGTGGTGCTGTATTGCTTGACGAACAGGTAGTACAGCACCTCCTTCTGCTCATCACTGAGGGTGAAAAAGAGCTTGGAGAGAAAACGGTTGGAAGTCAGCTCGTGCAGCTCGTAGAGACAGGAGAAGATGATGTCGAGAAAATTTCCCTGACAAAGCTGGCGGAATCTTGGCAGGTTCATCCACAGCGGGGAAATCTTCGGATCTGGTACAGCCTGAAACTCCAACGGCACGTCTCCACGCAGGTTTTCGTGGTCACGCTCCCGGCGCTCCCGGTTCCTGTCCAGCTTGTTCCATTCGTCCACCACAGTCAGAAAATCGGATTCCGTCCGGGCCGCTTCCTCCAGCCGCCGCAGAGCCTCTGCGCGAATTTCCCGCTTGAGCCGCTTCTCACTGGTGGGTGCGGCTTCCTCTTCTTCGTCCTCCAGCTCGGCATGATAGTCTCTGGGATGCTCGTCCTGCTCCAGCTCGCTTTCCAGCTCCAGCGTGCGTTCCTCTGCAAGCGCTTCCTCCAGCGTCTCATCCACCGGCGCAGTGTCAGACGAATCCTCCCAATCGGCAAAGCCGTCCGCATCCATTTCAAGGCCGGTTTCCTCTATTTGCTCCTCGGCATCTTCTTCCTCATCGGAAAAATCATCATCCAGCAGCAGTTCATCCTCCCATGATTCCACGACAGCTTCACCTCCCCGAAAAAATATTTTTCTTTTTTTCAAAAACAGTTCCGATTTACACCCCGTATTTCTCCTATTAGTAGAGGAAGTAATCTTAGCACAAGTTACACGGGTTACTTTCCGAGCCATCAGCAAAGAAAAGGAGGATATGGAGCATGGAAAACCAACAGAAAGCCGCGGTTAGCTTACAGCCAACGGAACCGGACTTATTATACCAAAAACCAACCAATCACGCAAGGAGGACGCCTATGGAGCAGAACAAGCGAGAACAGTTTATCATCCGCCGCATCGGCGGCACCACCTACAAGGTCAGGGTCGCGTTCAGCGAGACGGCAGCGGAGACCATGGAGGAAAAGATTCTGCGGATGATCCGCAATGAAAGGGTTACAAATGACGGCACTTGTGGTATAATGGAAGCACCACAAATGAGCCGTCAGTCTGAAAGGAGCGCCGAATGCGCATGAAACAGACTGAGGAAAAGATCACCGCTCTGTATGAGCGGCTAAGCCGTGACGATGACAACGCCGGTGATAGCAACTCCATCGTGAATCAGAAAAAATACCTCGAAAGCTATGCCCAGCAGAGAGGCTACACCAACTGCCGCCACTATACCGATGATGGATGGAGCGGCGGCAATTTCGAGCGTCCGGCATGGAAACAGCTGGTGGCGGACATTGAAGCAGGCAAGGTGGCCCATGTCATTGTCAAGGATATGAGCCGGGCGGGGCGTGACTATCTGCAAACCGGCTTTTACACGGAGGTATTCTTCCGGCAGCATGGCGTCCACTTTGTTGCCATTGCCAACGGCGTGGACAGTGATGACCAGAACAGCAACGAGTTTGCGCCCTTCCTCAACATCATGAACGAATGGTATCTTCGTGACCTGAGCCGCAAGCAGAAAACCGCCATTCGGGTCAAGGGGGAATCCGGCAAGCCAACCACCAACTGTGCCATCTACGGCTATAAGAAAGACCCGGAGAACAAATACCACTGGCTGATCGACGAGGAAGCGGCTGCCGTGGTGCGGCGTATCTTCCAGCTGACCATTGAGGGCAAAGGCCCCTACGACATCGCCCGCATCCTGTTTGATGACAAGATCGACACGCCTGCGGTCTACTTTGGCAAACAGAACAAGGGTGTCTGGAAAAGCAAGGAGGAGTTCCCCAACCCGTATAACTGGAGCGGCTACATCGTTGGGCAGATTCTCTCCAAGCCGGAGTATATGGGGCATACGGTGAATTTCCGTTCCCACAAGCAGTCCTATAAGGATAAAAACGCTGTGATGAATCCCAAGGAGGATTGGCTGATCTTTGAGGATACCCACGAGGCCATTGTGGACAGGGAGACATGGGAGCTTGCACAAAAGCTCCGCAAGACGCCCAAGCGCATCGACACGTTGGGTGAGGCAAATCCGCTGACCGGTCTTTTGTACTGCGCCGATTGTGGAGCCAAAATGTATAATCAGCGGTCAAGGGGGACAGAAGGTAAGCCTTATCCCTATGATGTGTTTGAATGCTCCACTTACAAGCTGGCGGGGCAAAAACGGTCTGCCGCTTGCTGCGGACATCATATCAGTACCAAGGCTCTGCGTGCCCTGATTCTGGACACCATCCGCACGGTCAGCACCTTTGCAATTTCCAATCAGGAGGCGTTCATGGAAAAGGTACGCTCTGCCTCCCAGCTTCGGCAGGCGGAAGCCGCCAAGGAAACCAAGCGGAAGCTGAACAAGGAGAAAAAGCGGATTTCCGAGCTGGATACCATCATCAAAAAACTCTATGAATCCTTTGCCGTCGGGCGCATCACCGGCGAACGCTTTGACAGTCTGCTGGCGGAATATGAGGCGGAGCAGAAAGCGTTGACGGCATCCGTCTCTGAAATGGAAACGCAGATGTCCGCCTTTGCGGAGGACACCGACCGAGCCAAGCAGTTTCTGGAGCTGGCAAGGAAGTACACGGATTTCTCCGAGCTGACCACGCCCATGATCAACGAGTTTATTGAGAAGATCATCGTCCACGCCCCGGAGCGCATCGAGGGCGACCGGGTGCAGGAGGTAGAGATCCTCCTTCGTTTTATCGGGCAGTTTGAGCTTCCCGCACCGGAGCTGACCGAGGAAGAGATCAAGCGGCAGGAATTTTTGAAGAAAGAGCGCATCCGCAGCCGGGAGCGCTATCAGAAGCTGAAATCCGGCGAACGTATCGTAGGCGTTCCGGTCACCCTGACCTGCAAGTGCTGCGGACAGGAATTTGCCTCCAAGCGGACAAACACCCTGTTTTGCGGCCCCAACTGCCGCTCCAAATTCTACCGGCAGGAGGCGGCCGAAAGCCGCAGCCGGGAGTGTACCTGCGAAAACTGCGGCAAGGTGTTCACCACAACGAGATCAGATGTGAAATATTGCAGTGACGATTGCAGATATGAAGGCCATCTCAAGGGGCAGCGGATACGAAATGCAGCCCGGAGAGCAAAGGAAGTTACTCCGGCAGCGCCGGAGTAAGAAATCAAAACAGCATAAGAAGAGACGCAGACGGCGGCTTGCCCCAGATCGGGCAGGCCGCCGTTTTTGCGCAGAAATGGAGGTATCATGCGTATTTTTGAAATCGTAAAAGAGAATGTCAATCTGCGGGAGGCGGCAGAGCTGTACGGGATCGATGTGAATAGATATGGCAAAGCCCTCTGCCCCTTTCACAACGACCGGCACCCCAGCCTGTATGTGACTGACGACCATTATCATTGCTTCGCCTGCGGCGCACATGGGGATGTGATCGACTTTGTGGGCAAGCTGTTTCAGCTTTCGCCCTATGATGCGGCGCGGAAGCTGATGGCAGATTTTCATCTCAGCCCGGACAAGCCGCCCAGCGCAGCAGCACTCCACGCAAAGCATATCCAAACAGAAGCACAGCAGCTCATGGAAAACGAGCGGCTGTGCTTTTCTGTTCTGTCCGATTACGCCCATGTCCTGCGGGACTGGAAGGTGCGGTATGCGCCGCAGTTACCTGACCAGCCTGTTCACGCACGGTTCGTGGAAGCCTGTCACAAGCTCGATGAGACGGAATACTATCTGGACATTCTGTGCGCCGGGGATTCCCACGAACGCGCCGAAGTCGTGCAGCAGCAGATGGCAGACGGCAAACTGGACAGGCTACGACGGAGATTAGAGAAAATTCACAAGGAGGAATTGGAAGATGGATATGACACCGCAGGCGTGGCCTGACTGGTACGACGGCAGGCACATCAATGAGGTGCTGTTCTGCCAGCAGTTTTTGGATAAGCACCCCATGAAATGCGTGCGCGGGCGGCTGTTCACGGTGGATGGGCTGATTGAGGACGAGGGACAAATCGGCAATCTTATTCTTGAAGAAATCTCCGGTGTGCTGACCGCCAATCTCTCCAAGACGGTTGCAAACCTACTTGCCAGCATCAAACTGCAAGCATATTCGCCGCCGCTGCCCATTGAGACCGACCGTATCCATGTTTCCAACGGAACGTACTTCATGGACGGCAGCTTTACCCCCAACAAGAGCTACTGCAACAACCGCCTGACCGTCTCTTACAATCCTGATGCACCTACACCGAAACGCTGGCTGCAATTCCTGTCCGAGCTGCTGCAACCGGAGGACATTCCCACCTTGCAGGAGTTTCTCGGCTACTGTCTGCTGCCAACCACCAAGGGACAGAAGATGCTCATGCTCATCGGCAAGGGCGGCGAGGGCAAAAGCCGCATCGGACTGGTCATGCGCTCGCTGTTGGGTGACAGCATGAATACCACCAGCATCCAGAAGGTGGAGAGCAACCGGTTCAGCCGTGCGGACTTGGAGAACAAACTCCTGATGGTGGACGATGATATGGATTTGAGCGCCCTGCCCAAGACCAACTATATCAAATCCATCGTCACATCCGAGTGCAAAATGGACATGGAGCGCAAGGGCGTCCAGAGCTACCAGAGCCAGCTTTATGTGCGGTTCCTCTGCTTTGGCAACGGAGCCTTGACTGCCCTCCACGACAGGTCTGACGGTTTCTTTCGCCGCCAGATCGTGCTGACCACAAAGGACAAACCGGCAGGGAGAGCGGATGATCCGTTTCTCTCAGACAAGCTGATCGCGGAGCGTGAGGGTATTTTCCTCTGGTGTCTGGAAGGGCTTCACCGCCTGCTGGTCAACAATTACCGCTTCACCATCAGCGACCGGGCCAGGGAGAACATCGATGTCGTTGTGCGGGAGGCCAACAACATCGTGGACTTTCTGGCTTCTGCCGGGTATGTCCAGTTCAAAGCGGACAGCGAGGCCGCTACCCGTGACCTCTACGCCGCCTATAAGGTCTGGTGCGAGGACAATGCCGAAAACCCGCTTTCCCCCAAGAGCTTCTCCGGCTTCATCGCCCAGAGCGCCGATGCCTACCGGCTGGAGGCCACCAACAACGTGTATATCGGCAGCGGAAAGCGGTGCCGGGGCTATCTGGGAATTGAGGTCCTGATAAGGCCGACTGCATTATGAGCAGAGAAATGAAATCATCCGTACATGCGTACACGAGTACACAGCCCCTTGTACCGATGTACGCATGTACGGATAGTTTTGAGTTCGCCCTTATCTTTTACAGGCGGTCACGCTGACCTGACCTCAAAAAAGCGGGGTGAAATTCAAGCCTTGTGATTTTCGTGAAGATTATCACGCACCAGCGTATGGATTACACCCGTTGATGATTTGCGGAACCGTGTACCCGCTTTACGAACAGGTGAAGAAATCTACGGTTTCAATGGAGGTCATACGAAATCGTGAAGTGGGTAGCAGCCTCTTGTGACCTGGGCTTCATGGCAGAAAAACTGAGCGGAAACCACAGGCCGCCAAATCTTCATCATACCGTGAAACTACTTTGCGGAACAACAAACAAAATTCATCAGAAAGCGAGGAAAACAAGTTGAAATCCAATTTGAGAAACGAGATCAAGGCATACATTGTGCGCCAGGGGATAACCATGCAGGAGGTGGTGGACGTACTCTCCGATGTGTACGGCTGGTCGGACAGTGTGTCCAACCTGTCCAACAAGCTCCAGCGGGAATCCCTCCGCTACAAGGAGGCTGTCCAGCTTGCCGATGCGCTGGGCTACGACATTCAGTGGGTCCGGCGTAAAGCTGACTGACCCACAAACTACGGATTATGGAGGTACTATGACGAAAAACTTTGAACTGCTGACCTTTGAAGAACTTCTGAACCTGCCCATCGACATTGAGAGCTGCTTTGACCCTATCTTTGAACCGCCTGCCGATTTCATTGAGGAATGGTATCGGGATCATGAACCGCAGAACCCGTTCTCCTGCAAAGTGACGCGCAAGATTGGAAACACCTGGTATATCGTTGAGACGGAATGTGATGGGGCCGAGCCGCTTTCCAGCCTGATGCGCCGTATGATTTTTTCAGATAAGGAGGCGGTTTGATGTCGACAAAACAGGAAGATCATGTTATCATAGAGCCATGCACTACGGTACTGTCAGCTGACCCACACAAGAAAGGAGACAACAACGTGGATCAGCAGAAAATCACGATTTTGTACTGCCGCCTCAGTAATGAGGACGCCCTTGATGGGGAGTCAAATTCGATTGCCAATCAAAGGGCTATCTTGACCCGATATGCCGCCGAACGTGGCTTCACAAACACACGCATTCTGGTGGACGATGGGTACACTGGAACGAACTTCAACCGCCCCGGTGTCCAGGAGGGGCTTTCCCTGGTGGAACAGGGACTGGTCGGCACATGGATTGTTAAAGATATGAGCAGATTTGGCAGAGATTACCTGCAAGTGGGCCAGTATACAGAAATTGTTTTTCCGAGTTATGATGTCCGCTTCATCGCCGTCAATGACGGAGTGGACAGTGAACGGGGAGATAACGATTTCACGCCGTTTCGTAATCTTTTTAACGATTTTTATGCCAAAGATACCAGTAAAAAGGTTCGTTCTGTTCTGAAAGCCAGAGGCACCAGCGGCAAGCACATGGGCAAACCGCCCTACGGCTACCGCTTCGACCCGGCCGACCGTAACCACTGGATCATTGACGAGGATGCCGCGCCGGTGGTCAAGCGTATCTTTGACCTGTCGATTGATGGAAAGGGACCGAGCCAGATCGCCCGGATTTTGGAGGCGGACAAGGTTCTGACTGCCAAGGCACTGTATGCTCAGCGGAAAGGCGGGCTGTTGCCGGAGCGTCCCTACCACTGGATGGAGCAGTCTGTTGTCGGCATTCTGGAACGGATGGAGTACACCGGCTGCGTCTGCAACTTCAAAACCTACTCCAAGTCCTATAAGCTCAAGAAGCGCATCCCCAACGCCAGTGAGGATATGTTCATCCTGCCCGACACGCAAGAGGCCATCGTGCCGAAAGAGCAGTGGGACAGGGTGCAGGAGCTGCGCCAGCACAAGCGCCGCCCCGTCAAGGGAGAGCGTCAGGGAATGTTTGCCGGGTTGGTGGTCTGCGCCGACTGTGGGAGCAAGCTCCACTTCGCCACCTGTAAGAACTTTGACGGCAAGCAGGACCACTACGTCTGTGCCAAGTACAAGAGCGGACGGGGGACTTGTTCGGCACACTATATTCGGGAGGATGTTCTGCGGGATGTGGTGCTTGAGCGCATCCGGGCTGTGACGGATTATATCCGGTCCGATGTGGAGGGCTTTCAGGAGGACTGGCTGATGTGCCGGAGAGAGGAACAGGAGAAATCCATCCAGGAGGACAAGCGGCGGCTGGAAAAAGCGAAGAAGCGTCTGGCGGACATCGACAAACTCATCACCCGTATCTATGAGGACATGGTACTCGGCAGTCTGAGCCAAGAGCGTTATCAGAAGATGCTGGAGGGCTATGAGGCGGAGCAGGCCAGTCTGAATAACGAGATCATCGGTCTGGACGATTGGGTGGCGACCCGTGAGGAAATGGAGGACAATGTTGACCAGTTCCTCGCCCTGCTTGAGAAGTATGTGGACATCCCTGATCTGACCCAAACCATTGTGAATGAGTTCATCAAGCAGATCATCGTCTACGCCCCGGAGAAGGTCAACGGCAAGCGGACACAGAAGGTCAAAATCGTTT
>OMAN01000865.1_pt1 | contig 10558 bp, 10 predicted proteins | sample 1644701 | NCBI WGS metagenome assembly OMAN01 (sample SAMEA103958124, study PRJEB25191) | human gut metagenome | biome: human-associated habitat [ENVO:00009003]; feature: intestine environment [ENVO:2100002]; material: feces | place: Germany | collected 2013/2015 | reverse complement strand
CCTCGCTCGCCGTATCGGCACTTAGAATTATGCGGTATTGCCCTAAAAAATAAAAAACGCAGAACTTTCAACGTTCTGCAAAAATAAAGTTGAAACATCCCCCGCAGGTGCAGCAATCGCTGACTTGCGGGGGATGTTTTGCGCTTTTAGTTTACAGTTTGCGGATGAACAGGAAAGTTAAAAATATAAATGTCTTGGTAAGGGCGAACATCGTTCGCCCGCGGCTGTTTGCTGTGTGTACGACTTGTTAAAATATGTGACGTCTTTGCGTTGGCATTGATATGCCGCCAGGTTGGCGGGCATACAATGTGCGCCCCGGTGGTCACTATGGAATAAAACACATTAAAAATGCGGTGCAAACAACCGGATATTCTTACACAAATGCCGCCTCCTTGCGGGCTTTGCTTTTAGTGTTTTCCGGGAACACATTGCCCTTTGGGCTCTCATAGTCTTTGGCAACCTGCTGCAAAATTGCGGTACGGCGTACAATGCCGATAAATACGTTGCGGTCATCCACCACGGGAACAAAATTCTGGTCAACGGCGGCGTTCAGCAAAGCGTGCATGTCAGTGGTAACGGGAACTGCCTTGTAATCCCGGCGGCGGGGGAAAGAGGCGATGGGGATATCCTCGCTGGCGTCAATATCCAGCCCGTGAATGCTTTTGATGCCCCATAAAATGTCGCCCTCGGTCATGGTACCCAGGTATTCGCCGTTGCGTTTTAATACCGGAATGGTGGCAAAGCGCTGGTTGGACCATTTTTCAAGGGTCTGGCGCAGGGTAAAATCTTCATAGATAAATAAAACGTCCTGTTTTGGCGTTAAAAAGAACAACAGATTCATGGCGGAAAATAACTCCTTTGCAGGTTATCTTGATGGAAAGGGAAAGCACTGTGTACGGCGGCTTTTGCTGCTCCCCGCATCTACTGCCGGGGCGGGCGTTAAAAGTACGACCCTTACCAATATTAAGTATACGCGCCGTTTGGGATAACTTTGTGAATGGATTGTTAAAACCGATGTAAAAAATTAGGCTGCAAATTTTGTTCCCTTTTCGGCAGGGCTTTTTACAAAAAGCTCTGTTCAAACCGAAACAAATCGTGTATAATAGAATTGCGTTAGCTGTAACTGACGCACATGGAACCCGGCAAAAGGGTTAAACCCGAAGCTGGGAATTCATCTGTATTCCATAGGGAGGAACGCAAATGATCACACGAGTGAATCCTTTGGGACATATTTCGCTTACGAATGATTACTTCTCGGGCCTTGTGGCCGAAGCTGCCAAAAACTGTTATGGTATTGCCGCCATGGGCCAAAGCTCTGCCGCCAGCACAGTGCGCGAAGCCCTGCGCAACGGCTCCCTGCCCGAAAAAGGCGTTACCGTAAGCCAGCAGGAAGGGCGGCTGGTCATCACCCTGCACATCAAAGTGGGGTATGGCCTGAACATCGCTTCCATCACGCAAAGCATTACCCACCGCGTTAAAGATGAAGTTGAACATGCAACCGGCCTGAAAGTGGCCCGCATTGATGTGTTTGTTGATGATATCATTGACGAATAAAGCGGCGGGGGCCCCGGCTGGCATTTGCCCCGGCGGCTTGTTTCCCCAAAAATTACAATGAGGTGCAACTGTTAGAATGATTACTGGTAAGACACTGCGCGACGCCATCATTTCCGGCGCCAACAATATTGCAAATCAACGTACCCGCGTGGACGAGCTGAACGTTTTCCCTGTGCCGGATGGTGATACAGGTACCAATATGAGCATGACGATCGGCGCGGCCTTGAGCGAGCTGAACGCCATGCCGGATACCTGCACGGTGGCCGAAGCCAGCAAGAGCGCTGCCTCCGCCATGCTGCGCGGTGCGCGCGGCAACTCCGGCGTTATCACCAGCCTGCTGTTCCGCGGTTTTTCCAAGGCGCTGGCCGGTAAAACCAATGCCGAGGCCGCTGACCTGGCCAAAGCCCTGCAGATGGGCGTGGAAGCTGCTTACAAGGCGGTCATGAAGCCCACCGAGGGCACCATCCTGACCGTTACCCGCCTGGCTGCCGAGGCTGCCGTTGCCGCTGAAACCGACGATGTGCCGCAGCTGTGGGCCACCGTGTGCGAAGCTGGCCAGAAAGCTCTGGAGGACACCCCCAACCTGCTGCCTGTGCTGAAAAAGGCTGGCGTTGTGGATGCCGGCGGCCAGGGCATCATGCTGGTGTTTGAGGGCATGAAGCAGGTGTTTGACGGCGGCGAGATCGTTGCCGGTGCCGAGGTTGCCGCCAAGCCGAAGCTGGATTCCAGCGCAGCAGGCAAGGGCGTGTTTACCGACGACCTGATGAAGGTTGAGGATATCAAAAACGGCTACTGCACCCAATTCCTGGTCCATAAGGATCCCGGAGCAAGCATCACCCGCCTGCGCGCTTTTCTGGAATCCAACGGCGACTCTGTTGTTGTGATCGAGGATGACGATGTGGCCAACTGCCATGTGCATACGGCTGACCCCGGCATGATGCTGAGCGAGGCCATCAAGTATGGCTACCTGACCAATTTTAAGATCGAGAACATGCACGAGCAGTTCCTGGCCCGCCAGAAGCAGGCCAAGGGCCTGGAAAAGCAGGCCGAAGCCGAGGAAAAGGCTGCCGAGACCGGCGCAAAGGAAACTTTTGTTTACGCTGCAGTTGACCCGGACCGCGCCTATGGCTTTGTTGCCGTGGCGGCGGGCGATGGACTGAAATCCGTGTTTGAGGACCTGGGCGTGGATGCCGTTGTTTCCGGCGGCCAGACCATGAACCCGGCAACTGAGGATATCCTGGCTGCCATCCAGAGCGTGCCCGCCAAGACCGTTCTGGTGCTGCCCAACAATAAAAACATCATCATGGCTGCCGAACAGGCAGAAAAGCTGGCTGACCGCAAGGTCCTGGTTCTGCCTACCCGTACCGTGCCCCAGGGCATGACCGCTATGCTGAACTTTGACCCCGAAGCCGCCCCGGAGGAGAACGCCGTCAACATGATGGCCGCCGCCGAAAAGGTTGCTACCGGCCTGATCACCTATGCCGCCCGCGACAGCGAGTTTGACGGCCGCCCCATCCGTAAGGGTGAGATCATGGCGCTGGAAAACGGTAAGATCGTTGCCACTGGCAGCGACATTACCAAGATGACCTACCGCCTGGCACGTTCCATGAAGAAAAAGGACAGCCAGTTCATCACCGTGATCTCCGGTGCGGAAGTCAGCGAGGAAGATGCCGAACATACCACCGAACTGGTGCAGTCCAAGTGCGGCTCCAGCGTGGAGGTCAGCCATATCCATGGCGGTCAGCCGGTTTACTACTATATGCTCAGCGTGGAATGATCCCGGCATAACGGACAAAACCATTCAAGGACGAACTTGTGCATCAAAACGCATGTTCGTCCTTTGTTTATAACCCTACCGGAAGGAGGTGCAGCCATGCCGGATATCAACAGCGACATCCAATACCTGAAAGGCGTTGGCCCGGCTTATGCCAAAAAGTTTGCCAAGCTCGGCATTTATACCATCCGGGATCTGCTGCTGCACTATCCGCGGCGGTATATTGATTATTCCCAGCCGTACACGGTAGTATCAGCGCCGTTTGATGTGGACTGCTGTGTAAAGGCAACGGTGCTGCAGCGGGACCCGGACCGGCGCATTAAAGGCGGGCGGATGCTCTCGCATGTGCTGGCAGGGGACGATACAGGAATGCTGGCGCTTTCCTGGTTCAACGCGCCCTATGCGGCGGAAAAGCTGGAACCTGGAACCGAATATTATTTCGAGGGCCGCGTTGGCGGCATGATGACCCGGCGGGAAATCCTGCACCCGCTTGTGCGCACCGAAGCCCAGGTTGCTGCGGCACCCCTGCTGCCGGTTTACGGAAGCACCGAAGGGCTGCCCGCCGCCCGCCTGACCCGCTGCGCCCAGCTGGCGCTGGAATATGTGGCCCAGCTGGATGACCCGCTGCCGCCAGAGCTGCTGACCCGCTACCGCATGCCACCCAAAGCGGACGCTGTGCGGGCCATCCATGCCCCGCGGGATGCGGCGGACGCCGCTGCCGCCCGCCGCCGTTTGATCTTTGAAGAATTGTATATCCTGCAGCTGGGCATATTTTTGATGCGGGGCCATGGCCGCAAAATTACCGGTGCTCCCATGCGGGAGCTGGACCTTGCGCCGTTCTGGCGCAGCCTGCCCTATGCACCCACCGGGGCACAGCGCCGCTCGGCGGAAGAAATCTGCCATGATCTGTGCGGCCAGACCCCGATGAACCGTCTGCTGCAGGGCGATGTAGGCAGCGGCAAAACGCTGGTGGCCGCTGCGGCCATCTGGTTTGCCGCGCAAAATGGCTGGCAGAGCGCCATGCTGGCCCCAACGGAAATTCTGGCCCGCCAGCACGCCGCCAACCTGGCCGACCGCCTGGAGCCGTTTGGCGTCAACGTTACCTTGCTGGTGGGCGGCATGAAAGCCGCCGAAAAGCGGGTGGCCCTTGCCGCCATTGCGGATGGCCGTGCCGGGCTGGTGGTTGGCACCCATGCGGTGCTGACGGACAGCGTGGTGTTCAAAAATCTCGGCCTTGCCATTGTGGACGAACAGCACCGCTTTGGCGTGCGGCAGCGTGGCATTCTGGCGGGCAAGGCCAACAACCCGCACCTGCTGGTCATGAGCGCAACCCCCATCCCGCGTACTCTGGGGCTTTTGATGTACGGGGATCTGGATATCTCCATCCTGGATGAGCTGCCCCCCGGCCGCAAGCCCATCAAGACCTGGTTCATCACTGGCAAAAAGCGCCGCGATATGTACGGCTTTCTGGAAAAACAGATCGCCGCAGGGCATCAGGTATATATCGTCTGCCCGGCCATTGAGGAAAACGAAATGGATTCCGGCATGAAAGCCGTCAAGCAGTATTACGAGCAGGTGGCCTGCCCGCTGCTGCCGGGGCGGCGCATCGGCCTGCTGCACGGCAAAATGAAGCCGAAAGATAAAGATGAAGTGATGCAGCAGTTCAAGGCCGGGGAGCTGGATGTGCTGGTCAGCACCACCGTCATTGAAGTCGGTGTGGATGTGCCCAATGCAACCGTAATGGTGATCGAAAATGCAGAGCGGTTCGGCCTTTCGGCACTGCACCAGCTGCGCGGTCGCGTGGGGCGCGGTGCGGCGAATTCCTGCTGTATCCTGATTTCGGATAACGAGGGAGAAGCGGTACGCCAGCGGCTGCACTTTTTGTGCCGCACATCGGATGGTTTTGCCGTTGCCAAGTATGACCTGGAAACCCGCGGCCCCGGCGACTTTTTCGGCAGCCGCCAGCACGGCCTGCCCACCCTGCATGTGGCGGACCTTGTGCAGGATACCCGCACCCTGACCGTTGCCCAGCAGGAAGCCAAAGCCCTGCTGGCCCTGGACCCCAACCTGGCCAAACCGGAGCACAAAGCCCTTTCGGACGAAGTGGAGCGCCTGTTTGCCACAGCCGGGGCCATGAATTAGTCTTAACATCTTTATTTCCAATAAAAAACTGCCCAAATTATTTTTGATTTTTTTGTATAATCTCTTTTTTTTGCAGAAAGAATTTGCTATACTAAGGTTTAACCTGTATTGACACATAACTTTACAGGTTGGGCCAACAAACCAAAAAGGACATGCCATGAAACAATTCCTGTCTGCCTGCCTTGCGGTACTGTTGCTGGCGGTGCTGCTGGTTCTGCCCGCCGCAGCGGAGGAAACCGCCGATGCCCCCAATCTGACACCGGAATTTTCTGTTACCGCAGAGGCAGCCTATGTGGCTAACACCGATACGGGGCTGGTTGTTTATGAAAAAAACAGCGAAACCCCCATGGCCGCCGCCAGCCTGACCAAGCTGATGACCATGATCCTGATGCTGGAAAGCTACCAGGACCAGCTGGATACCATCAGCATTACAGCGCCGGGCTATATCTATGATTACCTGTACGGCAAAAATGCTTCCACGGCGGATATCTGGAAAGACGAGACCCATACCCTGCGCAGCCTGCTGTATGCCATGCTGCTGCCCAGCGCCAACGAGGCAGCGTATATCGTGGCAGACTATATGAGCGGCAGCAGCATTGATAACTTTGTGGCCATGATGAACGATGAAGCTGCCCGCATCGGCTGCACCGGCACTACCTTTACTGACCCCTGCGGGCTGGATCCCGGCAACGTGACCACCGCGCGGGATGCCTACCTGCTGGTGCGGGTGGCTATGGGCTATGATGCCTTTGCCCAGGCGGCAGGGGAGGAAAGCTATCAGATGCCGGCCTCCACCAAGCATGATTCGCCCTATACCATCCTGACCAGTGATAAGCTGGTTTCGCCCAGCAGCAACTATTACCGCTCTTACACCAAAGGCGGCAAAACCGGCAGCCTGGATGACTGGCAGAATTTTGCGGGCTGGCACACCCAGGACGGCGAAACCTATGTCAGCGTGGTGCTGCACAGTCCCAAAACGGACGAAGACCCGCGCCCGGCGCTGACCGAAACCGCCGAGCTGATGGATTGGGCGTTCGCCGCCTTTACCGTAACCGCGGCGCTGGATACCACCCAGCCCATCACCGAGCTGCCTATTGTGTATTCCTCCCAGACGGATACGGTAATGATCTACCCGGCGGATGATATGCAGACCCTTTTGCCGCGGCAGGGCGGGGCGGAGGTGACGGAAAAGACCTTCAATGTTCCGGAGCACCTCTCCGCGCCCATCAAGCAGGGCGATGTGGTGGGTACCGTTACCGTTACCATGCAGGGCGAAACCGTTGGCACGGTGGACCTTTTGGCCGGCAGCAGCGTGGACCGCAACGAGCTGTTGTATACCATGGCGAAGGTAAAGGCTTTCTTTTCAAGCACTTATTTCAAGGTCGTTGTTGTGCTTTGCATCATAGCGGCTGTTGTCTATGCGGTTTTGTGGGTGTATGTTATGCTGCTTACGGTGCGCCGTGTGGAGCAACCGACCCCAAAACGCAAAAATAAACCGAACGATTGGAATAAGGAATAATGGCGGGCACCAGCCAGCCATAAGGGGGTACATTGTACTATGTTGGATGTAAAACGCAACCTGACAACCATGACGGATTTTTATGAGCTTACCATGTCGGCCGGCTACCTGGACGAAGGGTATAAGGATAAAATTGCCGTCTTTGATATGTTCTTCCGCAAGGTGCCGGACGGCGGCGGTTACGCCATTATGGCCGGCCTGGAGCAGTTCATCAACGCAGTGGACAGCCTGAAATTTACCGAGGAAGACATCAATTATCTGCGCTCCACCGGTGCTTTCAATGAGCAGTTCCTGGACTATCTGCGCAACTTTAAGCTGCACTGCAATATCTGGGCGATTGAAGAGGGCATGCCCATCTTCCCGCAGGAGCCCATTGTGACCGTAGAAGGCCCGGCTATTGAGTGCCAGCTGCTGGAAACCCTGCTGCTGGTCACCTTTAACCATCAGTGCCTGATTGCCACCAAGGCAAACCGCATCTGCCGCGCTGCCGCTGGCCGCCCGGTTATGGAGTTTGGCGCCCGCCGTGCCCAGGGGTATGACGCCGCCTACTTTGGCGCCCGCGCTTCCTACATCGGCGGCTGCAGCTCTACCTCCTGCGTGATGGCTGCCCGTGACTTCGGTATCCCGGCATCCGGCACTATGGCACACTCTTGGGTGCAGATGTTCCCCACCGAGTATGACGCATTCAAGAAGTATGCCGAGATGTACCCGGACAACTGCGTGCTGCTGGTGGATACCTACAACGTTCTGCGCCATGGCGTGCCCGATGCCATCAAGGTGTTTGACGAAGTGCTGAAGCCGATGGGCAAGCGCCCCAAAGGTGTGCGCATTGACTCCGGCGATATTGCCTACCTTTCCAAAAAGGCCCGCCAGATGCTGGATGCCGCCGGTTACCCGGACTGCACCGTCTGCGCTTCCAACTCTCTGGATGAATACATCGTGCGCGACCTGATTTTGCAGGGTGCCCGTGTGGACAGCTTTGGCATTGGCGAGAACATGATCACCGCCAAGAGCGACCCCGTGTTTGGCGGCGTGTACAAGCTGGCCGCAGTGAAAGAGGATGACGGCAGCTATACCCCCAAGATGAAGCTCTCCGAATCCGTGGAAAAGATGACCATTCCCTGCCTGAAAAAGGTATGGCGTATCTATGATGAGGACGGCAAAGCCCAGGCAGACCTGATCACTATGGCAGACGAAGTGGTGGATACCAAGAACGGCATTACCCTGTTTGACCCCATCGAGACCTGGAAGGAATGCACCTATGTCAACAGCACTGCCCGCTGCATTTCCACCCCGATCTATGAGAACGGCAAGCGCGTTTACACCAGCCCCAACCTGGCTGATATCCGCAAGTTCTGCAAAGCCCAGGTGGGCACCCTGTGGGACGAAGTAAAGCGCTTTGAAAACCCGCACCGCTATTATGTTGACCTGAGCAGGAACCTGTGGGATACCCGCAGCGAACTGCTGAAGAAGCTATCCAAATAAAATGCTGTAATTTTATTACAAAATGGTTACAAGCTGCGCCCCCTGCACATACTATGGCAAAGGATGACGGGGTCATTCTTCCATACTGTACAGGGGGCGTTTGTATGTCTGTTTGTTTCCACCGTCTGGCTGCGCCGGGGCAGCTGGTGCTGTTTGCCATGGGCGGTACCGCGTACCTTGCGCTGGAGATCGCCTGGCGCGGCACAACCCATTGGACGATGTTTTTGGCGGGCGGGGCCTGCCTTTGCGCACTGGATGCCCTCGGTCGCCTGCCACTGCCCACCCCGCTGCTGGCGGGGATCGGCGCGGTTGGGGTTTCGGTGCTGGAACTGGGCACCGGGCTTGCCTGCCGCCGTCTGCTGCATGTTGAGGTGTGGGATTACAGCCAGGAATGGGGCAACCTTGCCGGGCTTGTGTGCCCAAAATACACGGCACTCTGGTTCCTTTTGTGCCTGTGGGTGCTGGGTATGATGCGCTTTTTGCGCAGTTTTGCCGCCTATGTGGCCCGCACAAAGGCTTAAAGTACACTTTATCACCCTGCTTTTTCGTCTGCGAGGACTGGAAGTCCGGTTTATCGCCCTGAATGTCTGCTATAATAAAACCATAGCAAAGCAGAAAGGCAGGGGTTCCCATGACAGCACAATTCCGGTATGTAGCAGGCCACATTGAAGTTTATTCCGCAACGGGCGAGTTCCTTTTTTCCGCCGATACCATGCAGGAGGCATGGGAGGACTACCAAGACGAAATGTCCGCGTGATGCGTACAGATGCAGCTGCAAAATATACAAAATAACGAAATAGTTTATAATATACAAAAAACTTTTGTAAGATTGTACAAAGCGTGCATTGCAAAATCCCCCTGCGCTGGATATAATAAAGACAGAAAGGAGATGGGGTTGCAATGTTGAACCTTCGTTCGTTTGCAAAGTGGGTACGTGGTATTCTGGACAGTGAGGAAGCCTATAACCTGCCGGAAGATGTCTACAACGACGTGATCCCCTCCGGCGTTCATGACTTCTGCCGCTTCGACCGGGAGTACTAAGACGGTACCGTATCGTTCTCGACGATTGGACCCGCACACGGTAATGGTGCGCAGAAGGATGCGGCTCTGACCGGAATTTACCACGAATAGGGCATAAATAAGATATGGATGATTGATTCACCATAATACTGTTTGTTGCACCTTGAAACAAGCAAGCAGGCACCAGGCCACCCACCCGGTGCGCAGCCCCTCCGGCAATGGTTATGCCGGAGGGGTTGTTTTTTTTTGCAAAATTTAGTATCCTTAAAACGTATTGCTTATTGCAGGGTACAATTTTGCACCCCAAAACGATTGTGAGGTACGCCGTGGAACTGACCCCTTACGCAATTTTTGATATGGATGGCACCCTGTTGTGCTCCACCGGCATGTGGGACCATGTAACGGACCGCATCCTTGCAAAATATGGCAAAACCATCACCCATGAACAGCGCATGGCCAACATGACCCTTACGGTGGAAGGAACCGCTGCGATGTTTGTGCAGCAGCTTGGCGTGCCGCTGACGGAGCCTGAATGCGCAGAGCTGATCCGTGCCGAAGCGCGGTACGGCTATGCGCAGGAAGCCACCGTAAAGCCGGGCGTTGAGCAGGTGCTGGCAGCCATGCATGCACGCGGTGTGCGCATGTGCGTGGCATCCGGCACCGAAACACCGCTGATCGAAGCCGCGCTGACCTCCCACGGGCTGATGCGCTGGTTTGAATTTGCGGTGGACTGCAAGAACCCTGACGGCAAAAAGAAGCCGGATGTATATCTGGATGCTTTGCACCGTTTTGGCGTGCAGAACCCCGTGCAGGCAACCGTGTTTGAGGATTCCCCCGTGGGGATTGCCACCGCGCGCGCCGCCGGTTTCGCCACCGTTGGCATTTATGATGAACCAATGGCAGAGTTCTGGCCGCAGATTACCCAAACGGCGGATTTTGCCAGCCGCACCTGGCAGGACTGGCTGCAAAATGTGCAGCAGACCGGCCCCGCACCCCGCAAATAAGCATGAAACTATAAGGGCAATACCGCATAATTCTAAGTGCCGATACGGCGAGCGAGGTGC
>OMAN01000862.1_pt1 | contig 10589 bp, 14 predicted proteins | sample 1644701 | NCBI WGS metagenome assembly OMAN01 (sample SAMEA103958124, study PRJEB25191) | human gut metagenome | biome: human-associated habitat [ENVO:00009003]; feature: intestine environment [ENVO:2100002]; material: feces | place: Germany | collected 2013/2015 | reverse complement strand
CTGGCCCCTACCTCCGGGTGACCCTCAACGCCACCAACGAGCTCTTTGCAGGCGACTGAGCAGTCCATACAAGCCGTGGACAGCGTGGGTGCGGGCGCACCGTGTCTGACCCAGTTTTGACCCAGAATCCGAAAAAAGCAGGCAGGGCTGGACGGAAACAACGGAAAATTCGCCGAGCGAATGGTGGTAAAAAGCACAAATCGGAGCCGAAATGACTCCGATTTGTGCTTGAGACTGCCTCATAACCCGGAGGTCGCAGGTTCGAGTCCTGTCTCCGCAACCAGAAAGTCCTGATTTCTTGCGAAATCAGGACTTTTTCCGCACTTTTGCGTCCAATATCTTACTTGCTGTTTTTTCTGACCCAAACGCTGACCCCAACGGGAGCGGATAGCGGAAAGCACTATACCGCGCCAGAGAGAATGTTGCCCATTGTCTTTGCCGCTTCACGCTTGGCGGAGGTCGTTACATGCGCGTAGGTGTCCAGCGTAAACCCTGCCGAAAAATGCCCCAGCATGCCAGACACGGTCTTGACGTCCACACCGTTTTGCAGTGCCAGCGTTGCGAAGGTGTGCCGTTACGGTATAATAACGACAAACAGAAAAAGCCTTTATTTTCAAGGGGTTTGAGCGTTTGTCGTCTTTTATTCAATTCCTTTTCCAAGTTGAAAATTGACGAAAACTATAAAGAAAAAAGGAGGCTGTTTTATTAACGACAAAATTTAATAGTGCCAGCGGTCCGGCTTTATGTCTGACCGCTGATTGCCGTGGGCGTTTCACTTTTAAGGTGGGCGCCCTTTTTTCATACCTATTTTCAAGAGAAAGGAGATCCCCATGGAATTAAACGAAATGGAAAAAAAGCTGCTCTTTCAGGTGGAGGGCGATTATCAGACAAAGATCCTGAATGAACTTTATATGACCGTGAGGTATTCAAATAATTCCGAACAGCGGGAGGCGGCAGAAGGTCTTATGGCAAAACTTCGTGTTCTGTCAAATGCAGAGTGCATGGACTTGGTAAAAGATATTCAGAAGAATTACCGTCTGCCCTATCCAGCCCGGACGATTGGAGAAAAGATCGCCGAAGCCAGACAGCAATCAGGTGCAGAAAAATTGAAGGGGCATGACATCATGGCACTTGAACGCTTTGACCCGGAGGTAAGGCACATGATCGTTTTTGATGTATTGTCTTACGATTCCCCTGTTGGCGACAAAGGCGATAAGATGCGCTTGTTCCTTACAGATGCCGGCTATCAGAAATTTTTAGAGAGCCAGGAACGGGGCGAAGTGAAACTGAAAAACCATGCGAAGGTCTCTGGCGGTCATCTCCATTATGACCACAGGGATCATGCTTTGTAACGGAATAGTCGAAGAAAGGAGGCGATACAATGGCAGTATTCCGTGTAGAGAAAACAAAGGACTTTACGATAATGAGCAATCACCATCTGCGCAATACGGAGTTGTCCTTAAAGGCAAAGGGGCTTTTATCACTTATGTTGTCGCTGCCGGAAGATTGGGATTATACCACGAAGGGACTCGCCCATATCTGCAAGGACGGTGTGGATTCTATCACTACTGCCCTGAAGGAACTGGAGCGGCATGGTTATCTCACCAGACAGCGTCTCCGCTATGATAACGGGCAGTTGGGAGACATTGAATATACGATCCATGAGCAGCCTGTAAGCACCGAAAACACAGGGCTTTCACCTAAACGGGAAAATCCAAGACAGGTAAAACCTGAACAGGCAAAACCTAAACAGGCGGAACCTGAACAGGCAAATCCGGCACAATTAAATACTAATCCATTAAAAACAAAAAAATCAAAAAAAGATAAATCAATAACTTATCCATCAATCTATCCGGCAGAGCCGGAAGCGGCAAGCCGCACGGATGGGATGGATCGGATAGAGCTGATAGAAGCTTATCGTGAAATCATCAAAGAAAATATCGAATATGACTTACTGGTCTTACGGTATGGCAGGGAACGTCTGGACGAAGCCCTTGAACTTATGCTTGAAGTGATTTTGTCTAAACGCCCTTACATACGCATTGCCGGAGATGATTTTCCGAGGGAGATCGTCAAGAGCCGGTTCCTGAAGATCAATTCCGGCCACTTAGAGTATGTCTTTGACTGTATCGACAAGAACACGACGAAGGTCGGAAATATCAAAGCATATCTGCTGGCGGCGCTGTATAATGCCCCGGCTACAATGGACAGCTATTACCGTGCCGAGGTCAATCACGATCTGTACGGCTGTTAGGCACCTTTGGGTGTCTTTTTTCATTCCATCACAGGAAGGAGGCAAAGCACGATGAAAAGAATCACTGTGTCGGTACTATGCCCGGCGTAACCAAAGAACAGATTCGGGCAGCGCGGGAAGCTGACTTGTTTACTTACCTGCAATTCCATGAACCCGGCGTGCTGAAACGGGATGGACCTAATTTCCGGCATAAGGAACATGACAGTCTGGTATATGTGACCGGGAAAAGGTACTGGTACTGGAACAGCCGTGGACGGAGTATCAATGCGCTGGACTACCTGATCCAGATTCGTGGATATGGTCTTGTGGATGCGGTTCATGCTCTGGTAGGTGGCGAAATCCGACATACACCGGCTTACCGAAGTACGGCAGAAATACAGGTATCAAAGGAACCGGAAAAGAAAGCATTCTCTCTCCCCTGGGCCAGACGTTGCGCGACCGCTGCGGTCTCCTATTTGCAGAAACGGGGGATCAGCTCAGAAGTCATTCGCCAGTGTTTACAAGCCGGGATTTTTTACGAAGCCCGGTATCATGGAGAACCGGTTTGTGTGTTTGTAGGGAAAGATGATTCCGGGAAAGCGAAGTTCGCCTGTATGCGTAGTATCAGCGGCAATCTCAAAAAGGATGTCTATGGCAGCGACAAAGGATATAACTTTTGTTATCCCCCGCAAAGTCCGGGCAGCCGGCATGTGGCAGTTTTTGAAGCTCCTATTGATGCGCTTTCCCATGCAACACTTCAAGAGCTGGAGGGATGGAAATGGAATGGTTACCGCTTGTCTTTGGGAGGTACTTCCCATGTGGCGCTGACTTCTTTCCTGGAACGCCACCCGGAGATCCGGCGTGTTACCCTTTATATGGATCACGACCTTGCCGGATTTGTCAATGCCCGGAAAATCAAGACCATGCTCCACGAAGATAAACGTTTCCGTCATATCCGGGTAAGTGTCAACCCTCCCCGGATGGGAAAAGATTACAATGAGAAATTGCTGCAGGTTCGGGAACAACTGCAAACCAGCCAGCACCAACGCCGCCCAAAAGAGGCGGCTGTTTCAATTTAGGGAGGATTTCAACATGAATGGATCTCAACAGATCTGCTTTACAGACAGTGCCGGAAAAGCGCTGTTTTCCATTCCTGACAATGGTTTACTCTGCCTGTTCTATGGAAACGGGGACAGGCACTTTGCTGTTTGCCATCGTCTGGATGACACCCATGCAGAAATTGACGGGGTAAATTATTCGCTGCCGGACTTTGCCAAAAGGATGAAACACAACCAGATCAGCTTTGCCCCGGCATAGGGCTGGAAAACAAATAACAGGAGGATTTGAAAATGAAAAAAATTGAAAATACCGCTTTGCAGATGATTGCCGAGGCTTCCCGGTGTCCAGACTACGGCCCCGATATGGTTAAATCGCTGATGAAAAAGCTGGACATGAACGAAAAGGGCTTTGCGCTTTTGATGAATGTTGCCCCATCCACAGTGCGTCTTTGGACCAGCGGAGCTGCACAGCCCTGCGGTACAGCAAAACGCCTCATGCAGATTTATGAAACCGGTCCGGAGATTGTCGGCAAGATTGCCGGAGGGCAGCCCCCGGCAGACAGGAGGGATTTATAAATGGCAGAAACGGACAGCCAGCCGATTGCGGAAAATGAGCAGGTCAAAGAGCTGCTTGCTCTCCTAAAAGACAACAATACACCGGGATATGAAGAATTTGCCAAGCTGATCGAGCATGTGACCGGGATGGAGCAGCGTCTTTTGGAGGCAACCGAGGAACTAAAGGCGGTGCGTCAGGAAATGCAGGGATTACAGAACCATTCCCTGAAAGATGCTCTCCAAAAGAGCTGTAAAGCTATGGAGACGAATATTTCCGCTATGCGTCACCGTCTTTCCGAACTCAAAGGCCAGATCATAAACGGGTGCAGGAATATCCTTGCCGATTTCAGGGAACGCGGTGCTGTCGCTTTGAATGGGATCACACAGTTTTTACATGTCAGACCAGCGTTGGAATCCATTCAAAATGCAGCAGAAAAAAGTATGCAGGCCAGCAACAGGGCTGTTGCCAGAATTGACGCTTTCAGTACGGAATACCACGAAATGGGGCGGCATCTCAAAAATATGGGCCGTACCCTTCAAGGAAAACCTGCGGAGGCAGACGCAAAAGAAAACGGAAAGGTTGCCAACGGAATAGATCGGAAGAGCGGTTCAGCAGGAATGCCGAAAACGGAAAGGTTGCCAGGGTGTTCAAAGGTGCTTTCAAAGTGGAGGGCGCCCTTATATTCTCCATTAACCGTAATGCGGAATGGGCACTTAATACCCTTGCCCGGTTGGAACAGACTGCGGAAAGGCGCCCTTCTGTTTTGGAAGCAATGCGGGAACAGGCAGCAAAAACGGAACCGGCAAAAAAGCAGCCGGCACCTTCCCATGATAAGGAAAGCCGGTAATTGTCAGGTTCACATGAAAGGAGGAATTTGATTGAATCAGGAACCACTACCGCAGATTCATTTGATCCGTGATACAGACTTATCCGTCTTTGCGTATGAGATCCATATTTTTGCCGGAGATTTTCTTAGGGAATGCGAATTTAATATGCGTTCTCTGGCGACAAATACCGGGGCTGATTCCATTGCCATCATGGGGAAAAATCACATGTGGCTTTCCGACGCCTTGTTTGCTTATTGTTCTACGGCGGATCTTCATCAAATGATCTCAACAACGGAGTTCATCGGAGCGAGGGCTTTCCTGTTTCATACGGATCGGAGCGAGGGCGGTCACTTGTACGGGGATGTTCTGATGATGGATTTAGACACGCTGCGGCAGGATATAAAAAGAAATATCCTCTATCCTTGCGGCGTCAATATCGAACGCAAAGATGGTTCAGCGGCTACGGTCAGCCTGAAAGAATGGACTGAAATGGAGCTTTACGAAAAAGATGCTCTGAAAAGTTGGGGATTTTCTTATGCCCCGAATCAAGTTACGGAATGGCAGTACCACTATTCCACGATGTTCAGACAGTGGATGGATCAGGCATTTCGTTATATGCCCCAGGATTTAGAAGAACGCCTGAATATGCAATATATGGAGGCAGCCCAGAACCCGGATATGGATAAGTACCGCATACCACAGGGAACGGCAAAGCAGATGCTTCTTTATGACGAAGCCCCTGTGTATCGCCTTCTTCCATCCGGTTCGGAGAAAATTGCGCCCATCGCAGCAGTCTCTACGGGCCTGTGGTATGAAAATTACCGGGAGTTTGCCATTGCACCGGAGGATTTAGGCGCTTTGGACAAACTGATCTGCCGGGAAACTGACCGGCTCACAGGAAACCTCCCACAACTTCACAAAAACGAAGAACGCCGCCCTGCCCCGGAGCGATAAGAATTTTACACTGACTGGAGGTGATGAAGATTGGCAGGAGTGCATGAAGATTTCGGCGAAAAGATCGGCGGTGCGAAAAAAGACCTGTGGAAAGACCGCGGGCTGTATGCGGATGATCTGGAAGCCATGAATGAGCGCGAAGCCGAAAAATTTGTGAAAAAGGATAATGTCTGGAAAAAGCCGGACTATGCAGCCATGCTGGAGGAAGGGATTCCTCTTGGCGTGGTCTATTTTATAAAAAAGCGAGGGACGGCTTAAACGCTTCCCCTCAGTATTACCGCACGGATGACACCCCGGAAAAACGGACCGCGAGACAAAAGGAATATATAAAAACAGTCTGGGAATTGCAGACAGTGCTTTCGGATGTCCGTACTGTGGAGGATGCTGCGAAAGCCTATGACCGCTTTTTCGTTGACAATGGATATTTAGAAAAGGTACAGGGCTGGGGAAGCGGAATCCATTACCGGGCAACGAAAAAGGGACAGGACAATCCCGTGATCACAAACAAATTGTCCAATACCATGCTGATCCGCTCGGCTGAATATTTTGAGCGCAACTTTACTCAGAAAGCAAAAAAGGAACAGTTTTGTGTTTCCAAAGAGCAGAAAATACCGAAAGGTTATGCGATCCACTTCAACGACGGGAAACATACCTATTCTAAAAATGAGGACTGGAAACCCGGTACCTACTATGTGACAAAAGGCTATTCGATCCTGCGGACCAATTTTGAGACCAAAGAAGCTGCCCTGAAATGGGTGCAGGAACTTGCCAAAGGCAGGAACAAAAACGGAAAGATCCGGTTTGTCCCTCCCCAGCTCGCCCATGTCAAACGTACCGGGCCGGATTACCGGAATGGTGTGGAGATCACCGGACAGCATTATCTTGATACATTTGGGTTCCGCGGCGGCGAGTTTGGAAACTGGATGAACCAGAACGACCGTCAGACCTCCCTTAACATGGGATTTGAAGCACTAAAGGATCTGGCGTCAGCCCTTAAGATCAGCGATAAAGATATTGCTTATCAGGGAACGCTTGCTATCGCTTTTGGTGCAAGAGGCAGCGGCAATGCTGCGGCTCATTATGAACCTTTGCGTACAGTCATCAATCTTACGAAAATGCACGGGGCCGGTTCGCTGGCACATGAATGGTGGCATGGACTTGACGATTATCTTGGTACAAAGATGGGCGCAAAAGGGATGCTGTCAGAACAGCCCCGCCTCTATGCGCCGTTCCAAAAACTCATTGACACCATGAAGTATAAACCGGAAACACCGGAACAGGCAGCAAAGCGCACGGAAGCACAAACAGAACGCACCCGGAAAAATGCGGCAAGCTGGCTGGATTCCTCGGTTCTTGCCTCCCTGAAACGGTATGGCAATGAGGAACAGATGGAAACCTACGCAGTCTTGCGGGAAGCATTTTTGTCCGGCGAACCCGGCTCTGTGGAACAGATCAACGCATTTAAGAAGAATGTTACCGGCCGGGTAATTCCCAAAAGTGAACGGGAACGGCTGGAAATTTTTGAGCGTATGCTTTCCGGGATGCAGGCGCAGGAAGCTCCGCAGATTGGACGGACGGAAACTGATTTTTACCGTAATTCAGTACGCATGGGAAAAGAATGTGAAAAAGACGGCGGTTATTGGGACAGCAATGTGGAAATGACAGCCAGAGCCTTTGCCTGTTATATCAAGGACAAACTGCCCTACACATCGGATTATCTGGCAGGCCATGCCGACTGTGCCCTTACCCTGGTTTCCGGTAAAGACGGAGAAATGGAGGTATTGAAAGCCTTCCCTGTGGAGGAAGAACGCCGTGCGATCAACGCCGTTTTTGACGAGATCATTCAGGATTTGAAACGGGAACAGCTATTGACCCATGCTGATGTAACGCTTCCCCTCTCTGTTTCTGAACTTCGTGAGGCAGCGGACGGTCAGCTATCCATGTTTAATGAAGGACGTTCTTCTGTCCTTGAGAAGCTCTCTGTGGCAAAAACTCAGGAAAAAACGCCAACCGCTCCCGGTACGGCAATGAAAAAGAAGGAGGATATACAATTATGAAAGTGTTAATGGTAGAGCCGGGCAAGTCCCCTTATGCTGCGGAGATCGAAAGCGGTCTGAAATCCTTGCAGGCGGCAGTGGGCGGAGATATTCAGGCGGTCTATCCGTATGAGGACCCGGTAGCTCTGATCTGTAATGAAGAAGGCAAGCTGATGGGGCTGCCTCTGAACCGTGCTCTCTTTGACGATGACGGCCACATCTATGATATTGTGTCCGGGAATTTTCTGATCGTTGGTCTTGGCGAGGAAAATTTTACAGACCTTTCCCCGGATCTGATGGAGAAATATGGGGAGCAGTTCAAGTACCCTGAAAAATTTGCAAGGATTGCCGGCGAGATCATTGCAGTCAAGCAGCCTGCAACCAATGAACACCGGGAAAAACCGATGATGCACCATTCCGGCCCGGATTTGTAGAAAGAAAGGAGCCAATTATGTTAATGGCAGTAAATGAACCTTATGCCCTTATGGTGCAGCCGGACGATATTATGATCTCTCCCCGTGAGGTAGATGAACATTTTGGGACGATGGTATGCTTCCATCCCCGCTATGCGCTGGGCGACCATCACAACTATATGGACAAAGACGACTTTCTGCGGGAAATGTATTTAGATACCGTAGGACATGATGAAGCCGGCATGAAACGCTATGAACGGATGGTAAACATTGTAAGCAGCCGTTTCCGGCATGGACCAAAGACAGAGGAACGGGCGATCGATGAAGCAATGCAGAAAGTAATTTCGGAAAAGTATCTGATGCTCCCCCTCTATCTCTACGACCACTCAGGTCTTGCCATGAGTACAGAAAGTTTCTCAGGCAGGGCTCCTCATGCAGAATGGGACAGCGGACAGGTCGGCTGGATCTATGTTTCCAAAGAAGATGCCCTAAAGGAATTTGACGCTGACAAGATGACCGGCGCCATCCGGCAGAAAGCGGACGCACTGATGCGCAGTGAAGTCGCTGCTTACGATTCCTATCTGAGTGGCGAATGTTATGGGTTTGAGCTTTATAAAAACGGGGAGCTGTCGGATAGCTGCTGGGGCTTTATGGGTAACTTTTCCGATGTGTTGAAAGATATGGCGGAATACCTCCCGGATGAGTGCAAAGGGATGGTCGATCATCTGGAGGAACAGGAACGCCCGGCTACGATCATCAAGACGCTTTTGAAACACGCTAAAATCCAGGTCGATCAGGCAGCAAAAGCCTTTGAACACGCTTCCCGACAGCAGGTTCTTGGGAAAAGCCGGTAAAAAGTTATTTCCATATTATAAATACCGATTTTATCAGAAAGGAGGATGCTCTTGCAGGAAGATCTCGAACAACGAACGGTTTCTGTTTCTATACAGGCAGCAAAACTGTCAGGGCGGGTACTGCGTGCGGCTATTGCTGCGGTACTCCAAAAGATGGAACAGGAACGCACAATGCCAAAAGTCGGGCGCAACAGCATGAAGCGGCTGACTTATAAAGACCCCGGAGCCAATACCATTGAAGTTTCAGGGCGAATCCGCTCTTTTGAACGGTATGCCAGGAAACATCAGGTACGCTACCATATAGAAAAGGAACTTGGGACTGATCCCCCAAAATGGACGGTATATTTCAAGGCAAACCAGGCGGATGCACTGACGGCAGCTTTTAAGGAATATACGAAGAAAGACCTTACACGCAACACCAGACCGTCGCTGCTTACACAGCTTCATAAGTTCAAAGAACTGGCGCAGTCGCTTGGCCGTGACCGTGTAAAGAACAAAGAACACGGAGGACCGGAACGATGAAGATCGATGCAGAAACATTGAAAAAACAGGTCATTCTCCATCTGCCTTATGTTCTGTTCCTTCTGGTATTTGCCAAGCTGGGCGAGGCGGTGCGTCTGGCTCCCGGAGCGGACGCTTCTCAAAAGCTGTTAGGACTGTCCGAAGGCTTTGCCCTTGCGTTTCAGAGTATGTGGCCGGGGGCGGCAATGGACTGGCTGATCGGTTTATGCGGTGCAGCCATTATGCGGCTGGCAGTCTATCTTAGAGGGAAAGACGCTAAGAAATACCGCAAAAATGTGGAATACGGTTCAGCCCGTTGGGGAAATAAAGCCGATATTGCCCCGTTTATGGACCCAAAGCCGGAAAACAATATCATTCTTACCCAAAGTGAAGGACTGATGTTAAACGGAAGGCCCAAAAATCCGGCCAATGCAAGAAATAAAAATGTACTGGTAGTCGGAGGATCAGGTTCGGGAAAAACGCGCTTTTTCATCAAGCCCAATCTGATGCAAATGCACAGTTCCTACGTCGTCACCGATCCGAACGGTTATACTATAAGCAGATAGACAAAGGGTGTGTTTCACAAGCACGACCGATGTTTATCTGCTTAATTACATAAAGAAGGGAGGTAAAACCGTGGCAAAGAAAGAAGAAATCAAAATTACAGCTCTATATGAGCGTTTATCGAGAGATGATGAACAGGCTGGAGAATCGAACTCCATCCAGAACCAGAAAAAATATCTTGAAGAATATGCCCGTCAGCATGGGATGAGAAATATCCGGCACTTCTATGATGACGGCTATTCCGGCACGAACTTTAATCGTCCCGGTTTTGCCGCCCTGCTGGAAGAAGTCGAAGCCGGACGAGTGGAGACCCTTGTGGTAAAGGATCTCAGTCGTTTTGGTAGAAACTATCTGCAAGTTGGCTACTACACAGAAATCCTTTTCCCGAAAAAGGGCGTTCGGTTCATAGCCATCAACAACAATGTGGACAGTGCTACCCCGCAGGACAATGACTTCACGCCGTTCTTGAACATCATGAACGAGTGGTACGCCAAGGACACCAGCAACAAAATCAAGGCAATCTTCAAGTCCAGAATGAAAGACGGAATGCGATGCAGCGGCTCTATCCCATATGGCTACAAGAGGAAGCCGGA
>OMAN01000846.1_pt1 | contig 10765 bp, 10 predicted proteins | sample 1644701 | NCBI WGS metagenome assembly OMAN01 (sample SAMEA103958124, study PRJEB25191) | human gut metagenome | biome: human-associated habitat [ENVO:00009003]; feature: intestine environment [ENVO:2100002]; material: feces | place: Germany | collected 2013/2015 | reverse complement strand
GCACGCAATCTTGTGATAACCGGCTTCTCCGGCTTAATAATAAAGCTTGTCTTTGCAGATCCCGTATAATTACCGGTTCCCACTACCATAACAGCAGCTTTTCCCGGTGCACCATTGTCACTATAATTCAGATAGTAATCCGAACCTTCTTTTAAAACAATGTTATTTAATGTAACGGTAACTTCCGGTTTTACGGAAGATCCCGTATATCTTTGTGCTGCAATCTTACTGATCACCGCATTTGCAAGATTATTGGATGAAACCGTTGTATTTCCGTTTCCATGATTTACGATACGGAAATAAACTGTTCTGCTTCCATAATAATTTCCGATTCCGTTAATTGTTACGGATGCAGTACCGATATTGCGGTTGTTGCTGTAAGTAAGTGTATAATCTCTTCCCTCGTACAGATAGCCGCCATTCAGCCATACCGATACAGACGGACGGATATCATATCCGGTGTATGTCTGATCAACGATTGTACCTACCGAAGCATTTGGAATATAGTACGAATAGGTATTATTGCTGTTATTGGTTCCTGTTACCTGAACCGGAATCTGCAGAGGAATTCTTCCATCCGGACGATTCAGTGTAAGTGTTGTGGAACCTGCAGTATTTGCGATCAGTTTTGTTCCGCTGATATAGGCAACCGCAGTATTGGATACATACATATTCAGTCCCTGTACAATCGGACAGTTTGCATTGCTTGGCCAGTGATTAGATACTTTAATGTTTTCATAGCATCCAGATAAATCAATGGTCTGACCCGCAGACATCTGAATGTAATTTCCAATGGATGACGGAACAACAATCTGATCTGAGGTAATATTGCTTTCCGCAATCTGAATATTGTTTACCGTTGTCGTCTGGTTGTTCGGTGTTGTATAGGATGTTCTGGTTACCGTGTTGGCAAATTCCTCTACCCAGTAGTGGTAGCCATTGTAATATACATGTCCGATTCCGACAGCTGTAAACTGGCTGTTTAACATATTTCTACGCTGTTCCTGTCCGGAATAATTTGCATTGTCTTCCCGCATTGCGTTGTGAAGTGCAGATGCTGAAGAATAATTCACACCGATATTCTCTGCATAAACTCCCGCATAGACACCGTTTTCACTGTAAGCAGTATAATAATTTGTGCCATTTGGTCTGGTGTGTGAATACGAAAGTGCAATCTCTGCTGCACGTTTCATGGCTACCTGCTCCAGTGCATAGTCGTAAGTAAGCGGCTGCAGATTATTACAATATGTCTTCGTGTAATTGTTTGCATCCCAGTACCATGCATCGGATGAATTTCTGCGCATACTGTTGATCATGCCATAGACATTTCTGGCATCCGTCTGTCCGTATGTAACCTGAATACTCACGTTCCGTGTACCGGTTGTTGCAGCCATCACATTGCCCGCATACCCCAGTGGAAGCAGTGAAACAATCAGGACAAACGCAAGCAGACGCCTGAGTACATTGTGCGTTTTGGTTTTTCTCATAATCTTGATCCCTTCCTTTATTTTAAAGTTTTGTTATCCCTATTGTACGCTTTTTAGCTGCTTCCCGCAATGATAATTTCATAAAGTTTGCTTGACAAGCATACCAGAAAAGCTATACTCTAATTAGCAAACAGGTGGAGAAGGGAGAAATGACTGACTATGACATATCAGGAATTAGTTTCAAAATTAAAAGATACTTATCAGGAGAAAGATGCTTCCAAAATCAGTGAACATCTTGCCATCCAGTTTAACATACAGGGAGAAGCCGAAGGTGCCCTGTATCTGGAAATTGCAAATGGACAGCTTCATATTGAACCCTATGAATATTATGACCGTGACATTTTAGTCACCACTTCAGCTGCCAGTCTGCTCGCACTTGCAGAGGGCAGTCTTGACATTCTCGAAGCTTACCAGAGTGGGAAAATTTCTGCGGAAGGAAATCTTGCAAAAGCATTGCTGTTAAATGAAATTGTCACCGGTTCATCCGAAGCTCCGGCACCAGCGGAATCTGCTCCTGTGGAAGCTCCGGCACCAGCGGAATCTGCTCCTGTGGAAGCTCCGGCACCGGAAGAATCCTCTCCGGAAGAAACTCCGGCTGCGACAGATGCCAGAACCACAACACCATCCGTCCGGGTACCACGCATGTCCCGGAAGAAAAACAGAAAAAGACATAAATAATCTGTAAACTTCCTTGTGTTTTTCAGACAGCATGTTATGATGATTCATAACATAAAGTATTCGATATAGGAAAAGGAGTGAAATATATGTCTTTTTTAAACAACTTAGGACAAAAGATCAGTGATGTGAGCCAGACTACCATTAAAAAAACAAAAGATCTGGCAGATACTGCAAAATTAAATTTAAATATCTCCGAGGAAGAGCGCAAGATTGATACTGCATACGAACAGATTGGAAAATGGTATGTGGAAAAACATCGCGAGAATGCCGAAGAAGATGTAAAAACCTGGCTGGATGCGATTGCCGCTTCCGAAGCCAGAATTAAGGAATGCCGTGAGAGCATTCACCAGATGAAAGGTGTAGCGATCTGCCCATCCTGCGGTGCAAGCGTGGATGCCGATGCTGCATTCTGCAGTGCCTGTGGACAAAAAATGCCGGAAAAGCCAAAGCCGGAACCGGTAAAGGAAGAAGATGTCGAGGTGATTCCTCCGGAACAGCCGTCTGAGGAATCAGCTTCTGAGCCAGCGTCAGAAAATGCTTCCGAAAACCAGACCGAAAACCCTGCATCTGATGCTTCAACCGAAGCTTAAAAATAGACAGAAAAAAAGGAGCTATTGCGCCGCTGATATTGGCCGGTGCGACAGTTCCTTTCTCAATTGTTTCTATTTGTATCTATTACTTCTTAAAGGGGTCTTTAACCTTGATGAAATTGTTTGTAACACAATTTTTAATCAACAAACTTTACGGTTTAGCATTTATATAGTTTTTTTCAATAAAGATGTCAATAATCGTACTATAAAGCAATTCCATATGTTGACAAAAATCTGAAGATGTAATATTTATACTTCCATTTTCAACATAATTCTCATATGCACAACCACCACCGCATAAGTTTTTCAACCAACACACCGAACATTTATATCTATCATCTACATTACACCATTGTTCCGTTTCCTTCCCCTGCGCTTGGTAAATACTTCCAACGCAAAATTCAGGAATGCCCACAAATCTATGACATGGATATAAACTTCCATCAATATCTACTGCGTACATTCTATGAAATGCTCCACAACCATATTCTCTCTTTCCTGCATTTTCTATTTTTCCCATAGCTTTTACAAAATCTGTCATCTTATTGACAACATCAAAATCTCCCTGTTTTACATGTGTCTTGAAATACTCCAAATATCTTATATATTCAGCAAGTTCAATTTCAGAGTCTGTTTTAGATAATAAATTTTTTGCAGGTTCGATAGGAACAGCCCTAAATCCCAAATCAACTAAATGTTCAAATGTCTTTATATAATCTAAATTTTTAGGCGATAATGTAGCACGAGCTGTTAAAAGGTTCTTTTCTCTCATACTTTTTGTTTTATCAACAACGACTGTATACGATGGTTTCTTCTTATTAAAATATCTCATTTGGTCATGCTCTTCTTTGGGTCCATCAATACTAATTTGTGTTTTGATTTGATTACTGATTAGATAATTTTCTATCTCTGGTGTCAACAATGTTCCGTTCGTAGTTATTGTATAAGAAAATGTTCTCCCTGTTTCTGGTTCTTTCACCCTGCAATATTTTACAACTTCTTTGATAAGTTCAAAATTTAATAAAGGTTCTCCCCCCAAAAACGCTATTGCTAATTTAGTATCATGACTGTTTTCAATCAAATAATCCACTGCTCTTAGGGCTGTTTCTAAAGACATTTTTCCTTTGTTGTTATACTCTCCACCATCCCCATAGCAATAAGCACATTTCATATTGCACTCTTGAGATACCATTAACGTCAATGCTGCCAACCTCATATTTTCACTATCTGTCTCATCTGAATTTGAATCAAGAACAAGACCTGCACTATATATCATTTGTAATAAATTATTTATTTCCTCAACTTCCATATTTTTTTCTTTTACAAGTTTAATAAACAACTCATTGATTGTATGTCCACTTAACGCTAATATTTGTTCAATTTTATCATCTATCTCATATAGTCCACTATCCTCAATGCTGTATAAGAATTTTCTTCCCCCCTTGTTCAATATTTTATTCCGTTTAAATACAATAGTTTTGTTCATATACCTCGTGTTCCTCCTTTTTGTAAAAATAAAAGCTCATCTCATGGCATTTCAACCATAGATGAGCCTTTACCGCCATAAATTAATTAGTGCCAAATGTCAAATCTCCACTCATCGCAGAATAGACATGGCCACTCATTCTGTGGCTTGTTTATTATATTTAACTGTTTAAACATAATATTCACCTCCCTTCAATATGCCTTATGTTAAATTAATAGTTGCCTGAGTCATTCTATCCTGTCAGCATGCTTCTTTATAGAAATCTCCGTCAATATGGTAAAAATCATCCCTAGAACAAGTGACAGTTTTTGCACATCCTGGCTAATTAAAATTTGTACCATGATTACCGACAATAATGATGTCAAAAATACAGATTGGCTTGTCTTCTTAATAAATGCAATACTAATACTTAACAACGTAAAACTAATTATTAATAGAATTCCCCATCCAAATTGGGTAACCCAATATACAAAATCGGCTTCACTGAACGGATTCAATGCCAATTTCATATGTGGACCTACCACAATCAAATAAGTAATGCTTATAATTTCTGTAATAATCGCAAAACAAACGGTTATTCCAAGTACGCAAAGCACCTTTGCCAGCATCAAAAAACGTCTGCTGACAGAATAGGTAAATAATATTAATACCGTTTTTTTTATGTATTCTTCAACAATCACCTTTGTTGCGAAAATGCCTGAAAAAATAAGATAACAATCTATAATCGCAGCGTTCATCATCTTGATAGCTTCTTCATAATTTGTTGCCTTATCCTGCTCAATTGCGAAGAGTGAAATTGTAGTAAATAAGCACATACCTATTGTTATAAGCATAAAAAATAAAACGTATCTTAAATTTAGATAATTCCAATTGTATCAATAATTTCATCAATTTCCACCAACCACTTCAAAAAAATATTCTTCCAGCGTTTTTTTCACAACATCTATCTGGTAGAGTTTTAATTGATTTTGCACGAATAATTCCGCATAACAGGACGTATCATAAGTCAGATCAAAAATGTGTATTTGCCCATCATCCATAATTTTAAAATCCTGTATTCCTCTTTCTTCCAGTAAAATGGATGCCTTTGATATATCATCTACTCTTGCCACAATTTTGTCTTTATTTTCCTTATGAATCTCCTCTAATGGTTTTTCTTTAATTATTTTACCATTATTCATTATACCTATATCACTTGCAAGATAATCCATTTCTGAAAGTATGTGACTTGAAATAATAATCGTAGTACCCTGCTTTTCATTTAATTTTATAAACAGTTCCCGCATTTTCTTAATTCCTTCAGGATCAAGGGCATTAATAGGCTCATCCAATATCAACAATTCCGGTTTTATTAGTATCGCCCTTGCAATTGCCAATCTCTGACGCATTCCCATAGAATAATTTTTCACCTTTTTCTGATCGGCTCTTGTTAAATCAACCTCATGCAATACTTCATCAATTCTTTTTTTATCATAATATCCCATATATCTGGAATGAAGCAACAAATTTTCTTTTCCTGTTAAATCATCATAAAAACATGGATATTCTATTAAAGAACCCGTCCGATTAAGTTCATATTTTCCCATTCCGGCAGAATTATCCAAGACCTGAATATTACCATCCTCAAAACGTATTAAATTCATAATACATTTTAACAGTGTACTTTTTCCTGCACCATTCGGACCGATTAAACCATAAATACTATTCATCGGAACATGAATATCTACATGATCAAGAACTTTCTTTGCACCATAACTTTTATCTATGTTCTTTCCTAAAACACAATATTCCATCCGTTCACCTCTTTGATTCACATCATATCATCTAATCTTATCTTTTCCGTCTCTTCTTTCTAACTTTTTTCTAACAATAATGAAAAAACTGTTCTTTCCTTTGGCAAACTATTAACCCTTAATTCTGCATGTATTTTTTCTGACAATTTGCGGCATATTGCCAGTCCCAATCCCGAACCATTATTCGTTTGTTTCTTTGCTGCTTTTCCCCTATAGTTTTTTTCAAAAATATATACCTGTTCATCTTCCGCTATCCCCTGACCATGATCCTCTACTTCAATAAAAATATATTGTTTCATTTCCCTTACAGCTAATCTAAAGTATTTACCGTCTGCTCCATATTTTAAAGCATTATCAATAAGATTATGTAAAATACATGAAATTGCATTTTTATCACTGTATATTAAAATTGGTTTTGTTTCTATGTTCAGTTCCACCTCAAACCCATTTATCTCCAGGATATCATAATATTCCATTACAATTTCTTTGCATAATCTACTAATATCTACTTGTGAACATTCTATTTTCTTATCTCCTGCTTCAATTTTTGCTATATTTAAAAACTGCATAATCATTCTGCTAGTTTGCTCTGTCTTTGCCTGAAGCTTCTCTAGTATCGCCTCAATAGACTGCTGATTATTATGATCTTCATTATATCGAATCTGCAAAAGCTGAACATAACCGGACAATGTCGTAAGTGGTGTCTTTAAATCATGCGATAAATTTATCATCATTTCTCGCAATTCTTCTTTTATTATCTGAAATTCTGTTTTCTTTTGATAGATCATTTCCAAATAATTGTTAATGGAAAGAATGAGTTTTTGAATCATTTTACTGTTTGTCCGCAACAACAATAATCCTCTTGGCTTTTTCAACAGAAAATTCAGTTCCGTGCAAAGTTGTTCTATCTCCAATTGATAATTTCGTATAACAATATATTGACATATCACTACTATAATAAGCACTATCTCCAAAAAGAATCTCATCACATTTAATCCTCCATTATTTTATAGCCAATCCTCCATATTGTTTTTATATATTCAATATCTCCATTTCTCAGTTTATTTCTTAATCGGTTCATATGCGTATTTAATACATTTTCGTTCCCATAATAGGGTTCTTTCCATATCTTTTGATAGATATTTTCTTTTGATAACGCCCGATTTCTATTTTGGGATAAATAAACAAGAATATCAAATTCTGTTCTGGTTAAATCTATAAAATCCGTTCCTCTTTTTACAATGTGAGCAGACAGATCAATTTGTAGATCTCTCAGCTGTATTACATTTTCTTCCAGCGTTTGAGCATCATACATAGTCACTCTCCGAATGTTTGCCTTAATCCTTGACGATAATTCAACAATAGAAAATGGTTTTGTCACATAATCATCCGCTCCCAGCGCCAACCCTCTTGCTTTATCATGATCACTGTTTTTTGCAGTGATAATAATGATAGGTATTGTACTGATTTCCCTGATCTTCTTTATCACCTCAAAGCCACTGATCTTTGGTAACATTAAATCTACTAATACCAGCGCATAATCCGCAATATCTATATCTGCTCCAACAGAAATTCCATCCTCATATGTTGTAATTTCATATCCATCTCCGATTAAATAATCAACCAACATTTCACAAATATCTGCATCATCTTCTATTACCAAAATCTTTTTCATGCCAAATTCCCTCCAATCACAACATAATGCAATTAAAATTAATGCCTTTACGAAAAATTTATAATACAGTATAACACAAATAACAAAAAACGTGGGATTTTACACCACGTTCTTCTATCCCTGTATACAATTTTCTAAAAAGCCTGCCCTGTCTCTATGACAATCTCTACTGTTTATACAAACGGGTTATAAAACCGGCTGCCATCATGATAGGTAATCACAAGTGCAACCACGGCAAATCCAAGCACCAGCGCAATACACAGATAATCATTGCGCTGTAACTTTCTTCCCATATACCAGGTACGCTTTCTGTGTTTCCCATATCCACGCAGCTCCATTGCGTTACTGATCGTGTCAATACGGCCGATACTTGTAAAAATGAGCGGGAAAATGATAGAGGCTGTACTCTTAATCCGACTCATCAACTTCGCTTTTCCAGACATCTCGATTCCACGCGCTTCCTGCGCATTTTTAATTTTGTGGAAATCATCCTGCACATCCGGAATATAACGCAGTGCAATTGCCACCGCATAGCCGATGTTGTAACTGATTCCAATACGATTTAACGATGCTGCAAACTCCGACGGATTGGTGGTCACGACAAAAATGAACACCGCCGGGATAATTGTAAAATATTTCAAAATAATGTTCAGCTCATAAAACAGCTGCTCAGCGGTAATCGGATAATGCGCCGAAAGCTGCCAGAGTACATGCTTTGTACCATAAATTTTTGTTCCCTGATCCGGTGCAAAAATAAAAATGGCAAGCACATTGATCACCAGAAAGAACATAATGAACTTAAAAATAGAACCGACCTGTTTCCACTCTGTTTTTGAAATCTTAAACAGGATCAGACTAAAAACCAGCATCACGGCGAGTACACGGGTATCATAAGTAAGCATGCTTGTGATAGACCATGCCAGAAAATAGATCAGCTTTGTGACACCGCACAGCCGATCCATCCAGGTATCTTTTTGCTCATAGGTCAATAACTTTGCCATTACCGCACCGCCCTTTCGTAATTGATAAACCGCTGCACGAACTGGGAAGGATCTTCAATCCCACATTTGACCGCCATCTCATAGAGAGATGTCTGCTTAAGATATGCCGGAGCCGTGATGGTTTCATCCGTCAGCACTTTCGCCGGCGTATCAATCGTCAGCAGCTGTCCATCCGCCACAACAATGGCGCGGTTGGTATATTCCAGCATCAGATGCATATCATGCGTAATCATGATAATGGTCGTTCCCTGTGTCTCATTGATGGTCTTTAAAAACTCCATAATTTCCGTATAATGGCGGTAATCCTGTCCCGCTGTCGGCTCATCCAGAATCAGGATCTCCGGCTTCATGACAAGAATGGATGCAATCGTCACACGCTTCTTCTGCCCGAAACTCAATGCTGAAACCGGCCAGTTCCGGAACTGATACAAACCACAGATTTTCAGTGTCTCGTACACACGCTCACGAATTTCTTCTTCCGGAACCCCACGCACCGTCAGACCAAGCGCCACTTCCTCATAAATCATGGGTTTTGAAATCATCTGATTCGGATTCTGCATGACGATTCCGATATGCTCCCCACGCTCTTTGACCGAAAGCGGTGAGATATCTTTTCCATTCAGTTCGATTTTTCCGTTGCTTGGCTCGAGAAACCCACAGATCAGATTGGAAAGGGTTGTCTTTCCGGCACCGTTTTTCCCGACAATGCTGATCATTTCCCCTTTTTTCACATCAAAGCTGATATCCGAAAGAATCGCCTTTCCCGGCTGATAAGAAAAATGCAGATGATCCACGTTGAGCACCTTTTCCTCTGCTTCCTGTTTCTGCGGAATCTTCGTTGTCTCAAACCATTCCCGGACCTGCGCTCTGTACGGCTCAAAATTCATGGTCTCCACATGCTGTGGATGATCTTCTGCCGCAATCGTACATCCGGCATGTTTCAGTGCCGTGACATAAAGCGGCTCGCGGATTCCCTGTTCCTTCAGGATATTTCCAGCCAGCAGATCATCCGGCTTCATATCTGCCACAATCGTTCCCTCACCTACCACAACGATACGGTCCACGTCTTTATAAAGCACATCCTCAAGACGATGCTCGATGATCACGATGGTCTTCTTCTGTTCCTTCTGGATTCGGTCGATCAATGCAATGGCTTTCTTTCCGGTCGCCGGATCAAGATTGGCCAACGGCTCGTCAAACAGCAGAATATCCACATCATCGATCATAACCCCCGCCATGGAAACTCTCTGTTTCTGTCCGCCGGACATCTCCGATGGTGCATGATGCAACAGTTCTTTTACCTCTACAGTCTCTGCCACATCGTCTACTTTGCGAAACATCTCTTCCTGTGCCATACAGTCATTTTCCAGCACGAAAGCAATATCTTCCGCAACCGTCAGACCGATAAACTGTCCGTCCGTATCCTGCAACACGGTTCCGACCATCTTGGAAAGTCCGAAAATCCCAAGGTTTTTCGGATCTTTTCCCTCGATTTTTAAAGTTCCGGTACTGTCTCCTTCATACGAAAAAGGGATCAGTCCGTTGATACAATTTGATAATGTCGACTTCCCTGATCCCGATGGTCCAATGATGAGCACCTTCTCTCCGGGATAAATTTTCAAATTGATATCCCGGAGTGTCGGCTCCATCTGTGACCGATATTTAAATGTAAAATTTTCAAATTCAATAATCGGTTCCATACGTTTTTAGTCTTCCTTTGTAAGACTTGATGATTTTGCTCCAATCTTTGTATATCCCAGTCCGAGTAATGAACCAAGTACACCCACAATAATAATATTGGCTACAAACGCAAATACGCCCTGTGAGAATACTTTCTTTGCAGGCTCTGCATAAATGAGAATATCAAGCACCGGTGCAACAACGATCCATGCGACTGCATTCGCAACAACCTGAACCACATTAAAAAGAATGACTTTCTTCTTATTAAATCCACCAGCCTTAATCTCAAAACTCTTTGCAAATAAGCCAACTAAAATCCCAAAAATTGCATCCGGGAATACCCAGCTCCACCATACACCGCCATAAAACAGTGCA
>OMAN01000844.1_pt1 | contig 10784 bp, 10 predicted proteins | sample 1644701 | NCBI WGS metagenome assembly OMAN01 (sample SAMEA103958124, study PRJEB25191) | human gut metagenome | biome: human-associated habitat [ENVO:00009003]; feature: intestine environment [ENVO:2100002]; material: feces | place: Germany | collected 2013/2015 | reverse complement strand
ACCGGCAGGTGCTTGTTGCCACCCACTTCAACACCGGCACTTATCACAACCACTTTGTTGTGAATCCGGTGAATATGTGGACGGGCAAAAAGCTGGAGGCAAAATACGAGGTTTACTACAAGCTGCGGGATATATATGGTATAACACGTGTATCTTCAAAGGAAGGAGGTACACCGAATGGCAAAACCTATTAAACCCGGCACTGACAACCAGCGTCCAGGAACTTATGTTGAAGTAGGCCCTCGCGGCGGGAAAGTGGATGATTCTAGAATTGTCCACATTGATCCCGGTGACAGATTGCCGCCTACGCAGAAGCCCGGTAACGGTTGGCAGAAAAAGTGAATAGCTCTACCAGACTGAGCGGGAGGCAAAAGCCTCTCGCTCAGTCTGCTCTTCATGATCCACTATGATTCTATCCTACTATCAGATTTGGATAGTATTCTACGTATGATATCAAGGCTTCTATGAGTGGGTTATATAAAGAAAAGCCTTCTATGATTTCATAAATCAATACTTCGCTCAATCCCCAACGCTTCGCTAATTCTTTTGTTCTCTTCAAGAAGCAATTCCCGTATCATTGCTCTTGTCGGGAACACTTTGTGAGGTTCACTCGAATTGACTGTGCAGTCCAAACCGACATAAGTCGGCATGTGTTTTTCAGCATAAAGAAATGGATCGTCCTCATTTTCTGGTTGCCCGTTGGAGTGGGAAAGGTATTCAAAATGATAATCTTCAGCTTTAATCAAAGCAATCCCATGCGCCTTGGCATATTCGAGTGCGCCGCTTTGAAAATCACTTGTTGAAATAAGAATACCTTTCTGGGCCCCAATGCTATCTAGTTTCCGATGTAAAACCGCAACCTTCTCCCTGCCAACGCGGTATTTGTATTTTTTACACTCACATAATATCTTAAACCGAGCCCCCATAGCCGTGAATTCGGCATACACATCAATCTGGTATCTTCCATCAGACGCCTTAATTATCTTATTGTGCGTGATTTCGAATCCGTTTAGATGTTCCTCCTCAGCATAACCGGATAGAATATCCAAACAGCATCTTTCAAATTCTGTCGGTGTCATATCGGAAATACGTTTGTAAGTCATTCGATCACCTTACCTCTGTAATGCGCAAGCATGCTCAATTATCATACGGTATCCTGAAATAGTCCAGGTACTTCTTAAACTTATCCTGCGCCGCCAGGCATGTGTCTCGCAGATAGCCTCGCTCCCGTTCCCATTCCTTCAGACCGCGATAGTAATACAGCTTCGTGTCCTCGTCGATGATAAACGGAACGATGTTGTTTCGCAGACATTCCTTGAACAGGACCAGCCGACCGACTCTGCCGTTGCCGTCTTGAAACGGGTGAATCCGCTCAAAACGGTAGTGAAAATCAAGCAAATCATCGAAGGATTTTTCCTTATTGGCGTTGTATTCTGACAGCAGCTTTTTCATCTGTGAAGCAACCTCTTCCGGCTGGGCGGTATCCATTCCGCCGACCTCATTCGGAAGCTTTTTATAATCGCCTACGGCAAACCAGTCCTGCCGGGAGTTAGACGTTCCGCTTTTGAGCGTCGCATGCAGCTGCTTGATGAAGGCCTCGCTGAGTACGTGGGCGGCGCTGTCTATGACCATATCAATACACTTAAAATGATTGGCGGTTTCCACAACGTCATCGACCTTTACCGCACCGTCAGACATGCCGATCGTGTTCGTTTCAAAGATAAAGCGCGTCTGGTCGTGGGTCAGTCGGCTGCCCTCGATGTGATTGGAGTTATAGGTCAGATCGATTTGAACTCTATGATAGATTCCGCCATGAAGCTTTGCTGCCTTTTCTGCCCGCAGTACGTCCAGCAGCGTTTTCGGCATGTCTACATGTTTATTGAGGCGGTCGGGCTTTTCGGCGGTTGTGGGAATGTTCCAGGTTTTTCCCGTCAAAAAAGCTCCGGTGATTCTGCCTTGGGCACAGTAATTCCGCACGCTGCGTTCAGAAACGCCCCACCTTTTTGCGGCCTCCGAAACAGAGATAAACTCCATCGTATGCTACACCTCCAATCCTAGATATAGTATAGCACATTATCGGCAAAAAATCAACAGCTGATACGATCTAATCTGGCAGAATTTTGCCGTTACCGGAAATGTTTATATGTAATAACAGGCAGCGAGCCGCTGATGAATTCAGTGGCCCGATGCCTGTTTTTTCGAGTATTGCTACGCAATTCCTGAAAGGATTAGCGGCAGAATTTGAAAAGTGCGTTTTTTAGCGCCGTTTTTCTATTGAAAAGTGTGTATTCAGAGCATCAAAATCCATTGAAAAGTGGATACTCAATCCATTGAGGCCTCCTTTGCTTACGCAGAGGAGGTCTTTTTTTGATTCCAGAAAAGATCTGTATTCCTTTTTGGGGACGAACACACTGATTGTTCACATTGAATAAGTGAATATTCGTAGAAAATTCGCTCTTTCCGGTTGACAAAGCGAATTTTGTGAGTATAATATAGTCAGATTTCTTATGAGGAGGCGCTCCGATGAATATTGAGACCGAGAACATCGAATTCAAATCTCAGTTTACCGAGGATATCTATAAAGAAGTAATTGCCTTCGCCAATACGGACGGAGGCATTGTGTACGTCGGGATCGACAACAACGGCAACGCTGTTGGACTGACTGATGTGGATCAGGAATATACCCGTATCACCAACGGCATCCGTGACGCCATTATGCCGGATGTCACAATGTTCGTGCGCTTCACGATCCAGGAAAACAAGGTGGTACGCATTACGGTAAGCGAGGGCTCCAACAAGCCTTACTACCTCAAAGGAAAAGGCCTGAAGCCCAGCGGTGTTTACGTGCGCCAGGGCACCTCCAGCGTGCCGGCGTCCCCCGAGCAGATCCGTCAGATGATCAAGGAAAGCGACGGCGATACGTTTGAGGAAATGCGCTCCATGGAGCAGGAGCTGACTTTTGAAGCGGCCCAAAGAGCGTTCAAGCTTTACGGCGTGGAATGGGGTGCAGAAAAATATCGGTCTCTTGGTATTACACAAAAGAAAGACGGCATTTATACCAATCTTGCCTTGCTCCTCTCCGATCAGTGCGCACACACAACAAAAATTGCTGTGTTCAGCGATGATGCCCGTACCGTGTTTCGGGATAGCAAGGAGTTCACGGGTTCGATATTTAAGCAATTTGAAGACGCCGTAAACTATTTGGCACTATGCAATAAAACGAGCTCAGTAATCAAAGGTGTGATACGGACGGATAAGCAGGATTATCCTGAAGAAGCTATCCGTGAGGCTCTGCTTAATGCGATTGTCCATCGCGATTACAGCTTTAGTGGCAGTATCATAATTAATGTCACCGACCATAAAATGGAGTTTATTTCTCTCGGCGGTCTTCTTCCCGGCCTTTCCCCAGACGATATTCGTTCCGGCATCTCTCAGCCCAGAAACAAGAATCTTGCCGAGGTGTTCCATCGTCTGCGCTTGATTGAAAGTTACGGCACCGGCATTCGCAGAATATTCAACCTGTATGCCGATTGCCCCGAACAACCGCAAATCGAAGTAACTCCCAATACGTTCAAAATTGTTTTGCCCAATATGAACGCCGTGGCCGCCGCCGCGCCGAAGCAGGCTTCGCCGGTGACCGCGCAGATGCAGAAGGTGCTCGACTATATCTCTGAGCACGGCCACATCACGGACGAAGAAGTCCAGTCTTTGCTGGAAATCAAAAAGACGCGCGCGTTTGAACTCATGAAGCAGATGCGCAATATGGAACTTATTAACGTAGTTGGCAGAGGTTCGGGAAAACACTATCTAATTAAGCAGTGAATTGTATTATTCACAAGTTTTTGTCGGCAATAGATATATTAGAAATGGAGAAGACACCATGAGAGTCGCAGATTTTTTCTGCGGTGGCGGAGGATTTTCAGAAGGCTTTCGCCAAGCGGGATTTGAAATCGTTTTTGCTGTCGATAAATGGGCGCCGGCAGTCAACACATACAAAGGAAACAAGCCCGGTGCAAACGTGATTCAAGATGATGTCATCCGGATTTCAAATCTCCCGGATGATGAATTTGAAGCTTTGGTCCCTGATTCCGAAGTCATTATTGGCTCACCCCCGTGTCAGTCGTTTTCACATTCAAATAAGTCGGGAAATGCAGATAAGGAACTCGGTATAAAGCTGATCGAGGCATATCTTAAAATTGTTGCCCGAAAGAAATTCAAACAAGGGTCAGTCCTCCGCTATTGGGTTTTGGAGAATGTTCCAGCGGTCAAGGATTACATCAAAGACGAGTATACTGCTGCCGATTTTGGACTTGATGGCGATTTCGTATTGAGGCCAAAAGATGGCGCGTCTGGGAAATATAATGCAAAATACTATGGTGCGCCGACAAACAGAGAAAGATATCTCTGCGGAGAGTTTCCAAGGCCTGTAGCAACCAAAACCGACAATAATATAACCACTTTAAGACAAGTCCTTGATTCGCTTGGAGATCCATTGAGAGCAGATAACGGGCCAATTACAGATATCAATTATCCTGATTTCACGCTGGAAGCACAACAAGTCACTGATCAGCATTACATATATGAACTGGCGGCGTTCGAGTGCAAAACGGCAAAACGGTTGAAGCAAGACAAGGGATATATGGGTAAAATGTCCTTTCCCGAAAACCTTGATAAGCCAGCAAGAACTGTAATGGCGACTATGACTGCAAGTGCCAGGGAAGCGATGATTCTAGGCTACGGAGAAGGCCGGTATCGTCTCCCCACGGTGAGAGAAGCTGCTTGTATGATGAGCTTCCCGATAGATTACTGGTTCTATGGCGAATCAAAAGGTGTAAAGCACACTCTTGTCGGCAACGCCGTTCCGCCAAAGCTTTCATATGCAGTTGCAGTAGCAATTGCCACTGCAGCGAATGAGCCTATCCCTGCGGAGTATATCCCGATCCAACATACACCAGATGATGAGCAGCTCCACTTCGTTAACCTTAACGGAGCCGCATTTGAAATCAGGGAAGAGCAACCGAAGCGGGAAACATCAAAATTCAAATATCATATTCCCTACTTGATTATTGATGCATATCGTGTGGAACTCACAAATTATCGGTCAGATTTTAAGAACAGAAAATACAAGTGGGAGACGGAAATCCATTACAGCCAGGGGAAGGATAAAGCTCGCGTATACAAGCCCAATGTTACGATGAGGTCGATCCCCCCGCAGTATAGAGAGCAAGTTCGAACATTTATCGAACAGGCGAAAAAAGCCGTTCCAAACATGAATGCGTTTCAAACTGTTTTCTGTATGACGACAGCGGACCGTGGCCAGCAAAAGTATTATGGGCCATATGAACTGCTTGAAAACACGAAGGCCTTTATAGAAACAACATTCATGCCAGAAGAACAAAAAGATTATGTTCAATTTGATGATGAGCCCACCAAACTACCGTTAGCAATTGCCACGGGATATCTGATTCTAAAACGAGTCGTAACACATATGGGGAGGTTACAGTAATGGATTCTGCAACGAGAAAAGCAAAACTAGAGGAACTGAAAGCCAATCAGTTCAATCAGGCAATGACTGGTATTCCTCTGCGCTACAAAGGATCGACGCGGACGGAAATCGTTTGGCGCATTCCCCTGGACTATCTGATTTACAATAAATACAATGGGAGAATCGGCTCCGATGTCTTGTCCTATGAGAGACAGAACGGTGATTTGAATGCAGAGCTGGATACAGATCGCGCAATCATCGAAAAATTCCTATATGAATCCAAGGTGGATAGAAATAGGACGACCATGGACAGTTTGTTAAAAAATGGTCAGCAAAGATACGGCATCGTGACATCGGACGGCATCATTGTTGATGGCAACCGTCGAGCGATGCTATTGAATAGGCTATTCCATCAACATGATGAGATGGGCCTCTCTTACACACAAGTTGAACATTGTCGGTATTTTCTGGCCATAATCCTCCCCGATGATGCGGAAGAAAAGGATATCCAGCAACTTGAAACTATCTACCAGATGGGTGAAGATGATAAGCTCGACTACAATCCCATCGAAAAATATCTAAAGTGTAAAGAACTCAAGCGGCTTGGCTTTTCCGATGAAGACATTGCTGGATTTATGAGTGAAAAACCTGGCCAAATCAAGGAATGGCTGCGGATACTATCACTTATGGAGGAATATCTGCAAGAGTACGATTATGAAGGGATTTACACTCGCCTTGAAAAAACAGAAGGACCCTTTGTCGATTTAGAAAACTACTTAGACTCATACTCGAAACGCGGCGCTAATGTCAGAAATGTTGACTGGACATATACTGATTCAGACATCTCTGATTTGAAACTCGTCTGTTTTGACTATATTCGGGCGCGATATGAGGGAAAAGAATTCCGTGATATTGCTAAAACGGGTAAAGACGGAAGCATCTTCTTCTTTAAAGACTTGTGGGATGATTTTCTAAAGCAGCATCAGGAAAAGACTCCTGCAGACGAGGAAACCGTCGACGAGCTGAGGCGCCGTTGCCCGGGTGAAGACTTAAGTCTTCTGCTCAAACAACGTGATAACGCGTGGGTCGAGCAAGCTAAGGGGCAGCTTAAAGGCAACCTCAACCGTTTTTCAAGGCGCTTAGAAGATAAGCGCGATGCGAACAAACCTGCTGATCTTATCGAGCGTGCGCTTAGTGCTCTTCAGTCAGTAGATTGCGAACAAGACAGTTTTACTGAGGATCCGCGTATCGAGGAGATGGTTCGGGAAATCAGTAAAATCGCTTGGGAGATGAAGAAAATTCTAGAGCGGAGATGAACATGGTGGCTAATATCTCTATAGATTTCGATCCTGCGAAAAACGAAGTGTATCTTTTAGGGGATATTTCTGCCCTGCAGAAGCATCGTTACGCATGGAGATATGTTCGGGATTATCTTCACCCGGCGGTGGAGGCGGATCATATCACCATCCCCATCGGGGAAAAAGAGCCTTTTGATGTAATGTCCGATGTCAGCGCTATGCTGTCAAAATATGGCTTTACAGAAGCTCAGAGCGATAGTTCTGAAAAAGTCATACACGATTATTACGAAGAGGAGCGGCGTTTTGCAGAATTCTCGAAGAAAGCTCTCCACATACGCAACAACGATTGCGACGCAGAAGAATTCAAGGATTTTACCGACTCTGTTGCCGCAAATCTAACGGCGCGGTCTCTTTATCCTCTTCAGTTGCTTTCAGCGTATCATATGGCGTTTTCACAGAACGCTTGCAACTTTTCTGTCCCCGGCGCAGGAAAAACGAGCATTGTATATGGCGCCTATGCATATTTGCACAATTTACCGGAAGATGACCCAAAGCACATCGACCGACTCCTTATAGTTGGCCCCTTGAGTTCTTTCGGCCCATGGGAAGCAGAGTATGAAGAGTGCTTCGGACGGGCTCCGAAGTCTAAACGACTCGTTGGTGGTGTGCCTAAGAACGATAAACAGGATTATTTGATTTCAAGGTACCCATGTGAGTTGACTCTGATTTCTTATGCTTCCTTGATTTCGTTACAGTCCGAAATAGGCTTTTTCCTCAGGAACAATAGGGTCATGGTCGTTCTTGATGAGGCGCATAAGGCAAAGAACTCGTCTGGTGGCATCATCGCTCAGGCAGTTTTGGACATGTCCAGATATAGCAAGGCTCGTATCGTGTTGACAGGTACTCCTGCGCCAAACGGATATGAGGATATCTACAATATGTTCAAGTTCATTTGGCCGAACAAAAATGTGCTAGGATTCGAAGTCAATCAGCTTCGCGATATTACTGCGACTGGAGATACAGCACGAGTCACTCGTTTGATAGACAACATTTCTCCTTACTTTATCCGTATTCGGAAGAGTGATTTGAACATTCCTCCTGCGACAGTACATCCGCCAGTGTTCGTCCCTATGGGTCCATTGCAGCAAAGGATATATGACTTCATCGAAAAGAAGTACATGGACGAATTCATGGCAGATGGTGCTGCGGATACTTCTTCTCGATTTAAGGCGGCGCTTGCCCAAGCGCGAACTATCCGTTTGATGCAGGCAGCATCCGATCCTGCTATGCTGAAAGCACCGTTATGTGACTTTTTTATGGACGAAGAGGTTCCTGTAGAAGCGTATCAAGCGATCGACGACTCAGACGTGCTAAAGTCGATCCTCGAGTACGAAACGAACGAGATTCCCGCAAAATATATCGCTGTCAGGCAACTTGTGGAGCAAATCATATCTGATGGCGGCAAAGTGGTTATCTGGGCAACATTCATTCATACGATCCACGGGTTGAAGCACTATCTTGAAAGTGCAGGTATCCCTTGCCAAGAATTGTATGGTGCTACTCCTGTCGAACGTGAAGGGATCGATGATGACGAGTTTGTCCTTACGAGAGAGAAAATCGTGAAGGCATTTCAGCATCCAGATTGCCCCTTCAAGGTCATCATAGCGAATCCATTTGCTGTTGCTGAGTCCATCTCCTTGCACAAGGCGTGCCATAATGCAATCTATATTGAGCGGTCTTTCAATGCCGCCCACTTTGTGCAGTCTAAGGATCGCATCCATCGTTATGGACTCAAACCTGGCACGATCACAAATTATTACTATATCCTATCTCAAGATACAGTTGACGAGACCATCGATACGAGGTTGTCAGAGAAAGAACGTCGGATGACAGAAATTATGGAAAGTATGCCGATCCCACTGTTCAACAACATCTCTGAAGATCTCGGTGACGAAGATATAAAGGCGTTGATAAGAGATTATGTTAGAAGAACTAAAAAATCTTAACTATCACGGCGGCAAAGACGGGTTACTTTTCTTCCTCTGTGATGTGATAGGGCGGACCGGCGTCAGTATCCGTGATGCTGAAGTAATCTGTTCTCACGCTCCAGGAAAGAGGCAGCTGTCTGTTGAGGATTTAGTCAGCTATTGTCTTGCATTAGGATGGATAAAAAAAGAAGCAGATGTACTTACGATTATAGCTGATTTTGAACCAGTCCTCGATAACAAAGATGTATTCAATGAAGAATTGACCAAATCAACCGTTGAGCAACTATTTCTGGGGGGAGCCATAGATCAAACCATGTTTTCCTATGATTCCATTCAGAGTAGCTATGCGTTCAAAAACGAACTACTGCCGCTTTCTTTTTCCTGCGCGAGGAATGTGTTGATTAGTCAAGGATTTCTGATTCCGCAAAGAGGCCCACAAGGCACACGCTTCTATATTGCTCCATTATACGATACTCTAATTGCAAAGCACTGTAAAATCAGACGCAAGCAGCTCTCCCTAGAACGCCTTAAAAAGCAATTGGAAGACAACGAATTGGCCGGAGAAAAAGCAGAGATATTTGTTGTGGAGTACGAGAAGAAACGAATAGGCCCTCCTTTATGCGAAAACATCAAACGAATCTCTGAAATAGATGTTGCTGCGGGATATGACATAGTCTCTTTCAATTCTAGTGATTCTCGTGAACCGGATCGCTTTATTGAGGTCAAGGCCGTGTCTGCTTCAGGGTTTTTCTGGTCCAAAAACGAATACGAAGTAGCCAAGTTAAAAGGTGACTCGTATTACCTATACCTTGTGGAGTTGGGCCGCATAGATGAGCCGGGATATGTTCCAGAGATGATACAGGATCCCGCAGCAAATGTCATGGAATCTGACGATTGGTTTGTGGAAGCGCGGTCTTATCACATCAAGCGAGTATGATTCCTAATGGAGGCTTTCCTATGAAGCATCAGAAGCTATCAACGACGCCAGAGATATCTAAGCGCATGGCGAATGTTCACTTGAAAGCGAGTAAAGCCGAGACTGATTTAGCGAAAGAACTCTGGAGAAGAGGTCTACGATATCGTAAAAACTATAGAAAACTTCCGGGTTCTCCCGACATAGCTATTCTAAAACACAAGATCGCAGTTTTTGTGGATGGAGAGTTTTGGCACGGAAAAGACTGGGACCAAAAGAAAGAGTGCTTAAAGACAAATCAGGAATACTGGATAGAAAAAATCGGAGAAAACATAGCTCGCGACAAAAGAAACGATTTGCTGCTATTTGAAATGGGTTGGAAGCCGATCCACTTTTGGGAGAAAGAGGTCATAAAATCGCTGCAGTTCTGTGCAGATAGTATCATAGACGCTATTAAATGCGAGGGAGAAAAAACAAATGATGACCCTAAATAAGATCCCATTTAAAGAAGTTAATGGTGCTGGCCTCTTTGTTGATACCGTATACGAGGGTGGAAGCGACAAAAACATCAGCAGCGAAGTCATATCGAAGCTTCTCCATGTAGGGAACTCCGGTGGTTTTCGGAAGTGCATCCTTGACAGGCCACCAAATATAGGATGATTGTAAGGAAATTGGGTCAATCCAGAAGTATTGACCCAATTTCCGCCAATGAGCTAATGATGAGCTGCCGATTTCAAGATATAGTCACCCCGGCTCACGTTTTCGTTAGCACATGGCTCAAGTTTTCATTGTCATTCATAAGTTTAGGGCTTCTTCTGTCAAACAAAGCAGAAAAGAGATACATGTTTTTTATCTTTCCTTAGCTCGATAACGGCCGATATTTACATGTCAAATCTGCAAATCTGATTTTTGCACATTGGACTCCGTGGCGGCGTGAGGCTATCATATACGCGAAGGGAAACCAAAAACGATGCGTATATGAAGGAGGCGCAGTATGGAAAACAGATTTGCAGCGGCGCGGAGGCGGTATCTGCGCACGCACATTGACGGTATCTACACAGGGATGCTGCTGACGGGGACTCTAGAGCCGCATCTTGCCG
>OMAN01000843.1_pt1 | contig 10786 bp, 10 predicted proteins | sample 1644701 | NCBI WGS metagenome assembly OMAN01 (sample SAMEA103958124, study PRJEB25191) | human gut metagenome | biome: human-associated habitat [ENVO:00009003]; feature: intestine environment [ENVO:2100002]; material: feces | place: Germany | collected 2013/2015 | reverse complement strand
ACGCCCTTTTAAAGTGCTTCCTCGTGAACGTGAAGTCCGTAGTAGCCCTTTCCGCAGAAAGAGGGGATAAGGGCGGGGTGAACGTTTATCATCTTATACCTGAACGCATCGCATACCTGCTCGTCAAGTATTGTCATAAAGCCTGCGTAGATAACAAGGTCAGCCTGCTCTTCCTTTAAAGCGTCAGCCATAGCCTTGCTGTAAGCGGCAACATCGGCATAGTCACGTCTTGCGAGCACTCTTGTCTTTATGCCGTTATCTGCGGCTCTTGTCAGTGCGTAGGCATCGGGCTTTGACGCAATAACGCAGGTGATTTTACCTCCGCCGAGTCCCTCGGACTTTTCAGCGTCGATAAGCGCCTGCAGGTTAGTTCCGCCGCCCGATACAAGTACAACGATATTTTTCATATTACTCAATTATGATGCCCTCGTCACCCTTGATTATTTCACCGATGCAGTAGCTTTCAACGCCTGCGTTTCTGAGTATCTGTACAGCTTCATCGGCATCGTCCTTGTCAACTACAACGGTCATACCGATACCCATATTGAAAGTATTGTACATATCGTGTTCGGAGATGTTTCCGACTTCCTGTAAGTGCTTGAAGATATAAGGCACTTCGTAGCTGTGCTTTGTAATCTTTGCTGTAAAGCCGTCGGGGAGTGAACGGGGAACGTTCTCGTTGAAGCCGCCGCCTGTAATATGCGAGATAGCCTTTACGTTCTTCTTTGAGATAAGCTCCAAAATGGGCTTTACATATATCTTTGTAGGTGTAAGGAGCGTTTCGCCGAGAGTTTTTCCTGTGGGGAGGACTTCATCGAGAACTTCCTTGCTGTTTATGTTGAACACCTTTCTTACAAGAGAGAAGCCGTTTGAATGAACGCCTGTGGAAGCAAGGCCGATTATGATGTCGCCTTCCTTTACGGTGCTGTTGTCGATTATCTTCGACTTGTCAACGACACCTGTTGAATAGCCTGCGATGTCATATTCGTCTTCGGGCATCATTCCGGGATGCTCAGCGGTTTCACCGCCTATAAGCGCACAGCCTGACTGTACACAGCCGTCAGCAACACCCTTTACTATAGCGGCTACCTTTTCTGGTACGTTCTTGCCTATAGCAATATAGTCAAGGAAATAAAGAGGCTTTGCACCGCAGCAGATTATGTCGTTTACGCACATAGCGACCGCATCTATACCGATCGTATCGTGCTTATCCATCAGCATTGCGAGCTTGAGCTTTGTGCCGACACCGTCTGTACCCGAAACGAGTACGGGTTCTTTCATATCTGCAATATCAAGCTGGAACAGACCGCCGAATCCGCCTATGCCTGTAAGTACACCGGGGATATTGGTGCGTTCAACGTCCTTTTTCATCAGACGAACACCTTCGTAGCCTGCGGTAACGTCAACGCCTGCTGCTTTATAGCTTTCTGAAAAACTGTTCTTCATAATAATAATTCCTTCCGTTTGGGGACTGATGTCCTTATGTGGTGGTTTTTTCTTTGCTTTCGCTGATTTTCCTGTCGAATTTATCCTTGTGCATTTCCGTGGGAATATTCGTGGGATATTCTCCGCTGAAACAAGCGGTGCAATAACCGCATTCACAGCCGTTTGCGTGTACCGCAAGCTTCTTTGCGTTTTCCACGCTCAGATAGCCGAGCGAATCTGTGCCTATTATGTCGCTGATCTCTTTTATCGAATGATGACAAGCGATAAGGTGTTCTCTCGAATCTATGTCGGTACCGTAGTAGCAGGGATTGAGGAACGGGGGAGCGGATACTCTCATATGAACCTCGGTGGCTCCCGCATCACGCAGTAATTTTACAATCCTGCCGCTTGTGGTGCCTCTTACTATAGAATCGTCTATAAGAACGACACGTTTGCCTTTTACGACACTGGCAACAGCGTTCAGCTTTATACGCACCTTATCTTCTCTTGACGATTGACCGGGCGAAATAAAGGTTCTGCCGATGTATTTGTTCTTGATGAAGCCGATGCCGTAGGGAATACCCGACTGGTGAGAATAGCCTATGGCGGCATCTATTCCGGAATCGGGAACGCCGATTACTATATCCGCCTGCACGGGATGCTCAAGCGCTAAGAATGCGCCTGCACGAAGTCTTGCTTCGTGAACGGATGCACCCTCTATGACCGAGTCGGGACGTGCGAAGTAGATATATTCAAAAACGCACAAAGTATGCGGACGCTTGCCGCAATGATCTTTTATGGAGCGTACTCCGTTTTCATCGAATACAACAATCTCGCCGGGGAGCAGATCTCTTACGAACTTAGCGCCGACCGAGTCAAGAGCGCAGCTTTCGGAGGCAACTATATATGTTCCCTCGTTTGTTATGCCGTAGCAGAGCGGTCTGAAGCCGTTCTCGTCACGGGCGGCAATCAGCTTTGCAGGCGACATGATAACGAGCGAATATGCGCCGTTTATCTTATTCATCGCACGGTTGAGCGCCTCTTCTATTGAGGGAGCTTCAAGCCGTTCCTTTGTTACAAGGTAGCTTATAACTTCTGTGTCGCTTGTCGTATGGAAGATGGAGCCTTGTTTTTCAAGCTCGTGACGTAACTCGTAAGTGTTTACAAGGTTTCCGTTATGGGCGAGAGCCATTCTTCCTTTATAATGATTTACCAGAATAGGCTGGGCATTAAGACGTGCGTTTGCTCCGGTCGTGCCGTAACGCACATGACCTACCGCCATATTGCCCTGTCCAAGTCCGTCAAGTCGCTCGGGAGTGAACACATCGTTCACAAGGCCGGTGTCCTTGTAGGAGTTGAAAACGCCGTCATCGTTCACAACGATGCCGCAGCTTTCCTGTCCTCTGTGCTGTAATGCGAATAATCCGTAATATGTTGTTGCGGCAACGTTGGTCTTTTCTTTTGCAAAAACACCGAACACGCCGCATTCTTCATGCAGTGCTTCGGCGGGACAAAGCTCCTTCATTCAGTTCTCCGTTTCCTGTTTCAAACGATGGCAGGGTGCACCGGAAGAGCGAACGGCGGTTCCAGTACACCCTGAACATTGGCTGGACTAAGCTTGGTTCAATCAGCCCAGCAGGCGCTTCATAACTTCCTGGTAGGCATCGGCCTCACCGCCAAGGCTGCGGCGGAACAGGTCTTTATCCAGGTGGGCACCGGTGGTGGCATCCCAGAAGCGGCAGGTATCCGGGCTGATCTCGTCAGCCAGAATGATGGTGCCGTCAGACAGGCGGCCAAACTCCAGTTTGAAGTCAACCAAGCGGATGTTGGCATCCAGCATGATCTTCTTCAGCACTTCGTTGACCTTGAAGGCGTACTTGGCAATGGTGTCCAGCTCTTCCTGGGTGGCAAGGTCAAGGGCCAAGGCGTAATAATGGTTGATGAACGGGTCATGCAGGTCGTCGTTCTTGTAGCTGTACTCCAGGATGGGGGTCTTGAACACCTTGCCCTCGGGCACGCCCATGCGCAGGCTGAAGTGGCCGGCGGCAACATTGCGGATGATGACTTCCAGAGGAACGATCTGAACCTTCTTGACCAGGGTATCGCGGTCGTTCAGCTCCTCAACATAATGGGTGGGGATGCCTTCTTTTTCCAGCTTCTGCATCAGAGCGTTGGACAGCTTGTTGTTGACAATGCCCTTATCGCGGATGGTGCCCTTCTTTTCGCCGTCGCCGGCGGTGGCATCGTCCTTGTAATGAACCATAACGATTTCGGGGTCAGAAGTTGCGAATACCTGCTTAGCTTTGCCTTCGTACATCTGTTCTTTAATTTCAACGTTCATTGTAATGCGCTCCTTTATATTCTTTCATGAATTGATTTATGGAATCCTTTTTATAAAAAGGGATAAAACAACAGCAAATAAACCGGGATTTGAAGTTACATAGCTGCGGCTTCGGCAGCGATGGCGGCGTCCTTTTTGGCAATGGCGGCGGCAGTGTCGGCACGGAACTGATCCAGCTTAGCGGCAAGCTCATCATCGGCAACAGCCAGGATGGCAACGGCCAGGTAAGCGGCGTTCTTGGCACCGTTCAGGGCAACCGTGGCAACCGGGAAGCCGGAAGGCATCTGCACGGTAGCAAGCAGAGCATCCAGACCGTCCATGGCACCGCCCTTCATCGGGATGCCGACCACCGGCAAAGTGGTGTTGGCGGCAAAGGCACCTGCCAGGTGGGCCGCCATACCGGCAGCGCACAGGATAACACCGTAACCATTGGCGCGGGCAGATTTGGCAAAGGCAGCGGCGGCTTCCGGCGTACGGTGGGCGGAAAGAATGTGCGCCTCAAACGGTACATCGAAATCTTTCAGTACCCCGCAGGCACTTTTTACAACCGGCCAGTCACTGTCAGAACCCATGATGATGGCAACCTTTTTACGGTTCGGCATGTTACAGATCCTCCTTCAAAAAATAAGAGCGCGGTGTACACGGGTACACTGCGCTTATACAAGGCTATTATGCTTATAATACACCGCATGAAGAACACAGCTGCGCAAACCGACCGGGAATGGTCCGAAAAGATTCGTGTAATGCACAAAGTCGCCCTCCATCCTTTAATGTATGGCTGGATCCCCCGGCGGGCTGTGTACAGAATAACACACAAAACACCCGTACGGAAAATCTCTGTAATTAAAGTGTAAAGCGTGCAGCGCAAAAAAGCAAGAGCCAAAACTTTTTTTGGCGCACTTCCTATTGTGTTTAAAATAAGATAGGGCTTTTTGTCAAAGTTGATGGAGAAAAACGGGGTGAAGTATGACTTTTTTGATAAGGATTTTTGTGCTATAATAACCATACCAGAAAATACTGCCATAAGGCAGGATGGGAAAGGGGTATCGCAATGAAATTGTTCCACACAGCCCTTGTGCTTGGCAAGGGGGGCTTTGGCACACAGCTGGGAGAAATGCTGGCGGAAGCCGGCGGCTATTCCCGTATTTTGTACCTGGATGACCAGGCACCGGACGCTGCGGGCAAACTGGCAGATTACCTGGATCCCGCCATCAGGGAACGCTGCACCGCGGCTTTTGTGGGCCTTGGCAACAATGAGCTGCGGCTGCAATGGCTGCAAAAGCTGGTGGCTGCGGGCTACCAGACACCGGTGTTTGAACACCCGGCGGCAGAAGTATGCAGCAGCGCAGCCTTGGGGGCAGGGACCGTGGTGCTGCCATTTGCCTTTGTGGGCGCAGGAACCAAAGTGGGGGCAGGGTGCATCATCAATGCCGGTGCCATTGTGGACCATAACGCCGTGCTGGAAGACGGTGTGCATGCCGCCCCCCGTGCAACCATCAAAGCCGGGGCAACCGTGGAGCGCTGCATGAAAGTGGACAGCGGCGAAATTATCCGCAGCCCATGGGAAAAATAATGCAGCTGCGCGGAACCGGCAGCCAAACAATGCAGGCAGAATTTTGAAAAAAGCGGCCCCGCAATTTGGGTATATTGCGGTGTTGCCCTTAATAATAAACGAACGTAAAAACCAGCCGCCTGCCGTGCAAATGCACAAAGCAGGCGGCTGGTTTTATAAGGCAATACCGCACAATTCTAAGTGCCGATACGGCGAGCGAGGCACGGCAGCTGCTAAGCCAAAAGCGCAGATAATACTGGATGCTGCAAAGGTGAGCGCCGCCAGTGGCGGAAACAGCGAACCGAAGCAGGGGCAGCGGTCGCAGAGTGCGAGGGGCTTTTGCCCCCGAAGCACGATGCGGGTACCGCAACCCGACATTATCGAGCATTTTGGCAACGCAGATGCCGTGCCGCAGCCGCCGGAGCGGTGCTTAAGCCGTCAGGCGGGAATTGTGCGGTGTTGCCATAAGTCGTAAGCAAAAGGCGAAAATCAAGCAGGGAACAACCTGCCAAAAGAAGCAAAGCGCTTACCCGACGTTTTCAACATTCTCCTCACCATCCACTGGCAGGGTGGTGCGCGGGGTCACGCTGAGGGGGTCGGGCAGGGTGTTGTTTTCAACATCCTGCAACACCTGCGGCACACCGGGGAAGAACTTGGCGATGCCGGAGCCCTTGCAGTGCAGGCCATCGAAAAAGTCGGTCTCATCCAACCCCTTAATGCAGGTGGGGTCATAACTGCCGTACAGCGGAATATTGTAGTCATGCGCATACTGGCGGATCCAGTTTTCGGTTTCAAAAAAGCCCTGGTGCTGGTCGGTTTCCGTCAGCAGAAAGTCATACAGGTACGGGTGCCAGGGGGAGAGGGCCAAAATCACCGTGGTGCCCTGGTTTTGCGCATACTGGATAAACTTGTCAAACGCTTCTTCCTGCTTGGGGGAAAGCGAGTCGAACCCTTCCATATGTACGCTGTTGAACGTGGGGCAGGCTTCGGCGGCAAGGGCGCGCACCTGGTCGGGGTTGGCATCCCGGAATTCAGGGTCATACAGCACACTGCCGTCAGAGCGCTTGATGGTGGTGGGCTGCTCGTAAGGGTCGCCGTCCACTGGGTTAAAGTCAATGGGGTTGCCATCGTCATCCGTCACAACGCTCTGGCCGCGGTTCTTTAAGTAATAGTCTACGTTGCCCTGAAAATAAGCCGGTTCCACCAGCGCTTTCCACAGCGCCACGCGGTCCTCTTCCTCATAGTCGGTTTCAACACCGAGAACCTTAGTCAAAAATTCGTTGTACAGCTCCACATCGGCGCGCTTGTCAAAGGCGGCTTCGTCCCCATACAGCACCCAGGGATCCACGCTCCAAATCAGCACCTTGGGCACTTTGCCGTAACAGACCATCTTATAATAGCTGGTCATGTTATCGCGCACATCCGCGCCGGTAACGCCCATGTTGAAAAAACTGTCGGTTCCGACAAGTTCCCGTGTGAACTGTAATACGCGGCTGGAACCAATGCCGATCACTTCCGGGGTGTCCGGAACATCCTGTGCAAACAGCTGGACAACCTCGCGCTCGATTTCGTTCATCTGCTCAAAGTTGCTCACATCATAGCCCTGCAGCATCAAGTCCACAATGCGGCGGGGGGCAAGCTCACCCTGGAACAGGCCACTGCGGTCTACCGTATAGCTGAACCAGACCATGAAAACCAGAATGGGAATGAACAGGGCAAACTTGAACAACGTTTTGCTGCCAAAGTATAACCGACGGACCAAACCATGCAAAAAGCGAACGAAGATATTTGGCTTTTTGGGGCGTCTGCGCGGTGAGGGAGCGGATTTTTTTTGCTTTGTGGTGGGCTTGCGGGCCGGGGCGGCAACAGTACTGCGGCTGACCTTTTGGGTGCCGCGCGGGGCGGAAGCAGGGGTCTGTGTTGGCATAATTGATCTCCCTCCCCCGTTAAAATTGCTGGTAAATGAACGCCGACTGCCCGAACGCGGCAAAGAACAAGATGGATACCGCAGCGGCATAATAGACCGTCCAACGCAGCACAAAGCACTGCTTGCGGATCCAGCGGGCAACATTGTTGCCGTTGTGCTCCATGGCCAGCACAATGGCGGTACCGCTGGTCAACACCACCGGCAGGCGGCCGTCAATGCCGCTGCTGGTGACCAGATTGGTAACGCTTTCCCATCCAGCTGCAAAGCCACCCTGCCAGCCCTGCAGTATTCCGGCGAATACCTCGCCGGGGGCAGCGTTGTAAATGGCAGAAGCAAAGAACACCATTGTAAAACTGAACAGCAGGTAGGTGATGCAGCGCTGGAGGAATGTCTGCACGGCAGGCTCGCGGTACAGCGGGTTATAGCGCCACAGCACTTTGCGTGGAGCTTTGCTCAGCTGGGCAATGACTGAAATCACGCCGCAGGCAATGCCCCATTCCAGATAGCGCAGGTCAGCCCCGTGCCATAGGCCGCTGACGGCAAACACGATCAGCGTGTTCAGCATATGGCGCACCACGTTGCAGCGGCTGCCACCAAGAGGAATGTAGATATAATCCCGCAGCCAGCCAGTCAGGCTCATGTGCCAGCGCTGCCACAACCCGGCAAAGCTGGTAGCCTCGAACGGGCTGTGAAAGTTTTCCAGCAGGTCATACCCCAAAATGCGGGCAGCACCGATGGCGATATCGCAACAGCCGGAAAAATCCAGGTAGAGCCGCAGGCTGAACAGCAGGGTGGCGGCCACCAGGTTGGGGCCATTCATCTCAGCGGGGGTATCGTACACCATCTTGATGTACAGGTTCATGTTGTCCGCCAGGACCATCTTTTTGGTGTAGCCCCACAGCATGCGGAACGCACCGCCCGCACACCGGGTGTAGCTGAACCGGCGGGATTTGTGGATCTGTGGCCGAAAATGGGGGTACCGCTCAATTGGGCCGGTGGTCATGGTGGGAAAAAAGCTGACGAACAGTGCATAATGCAGCGGGTTCAGCTCAACCTTGCAGCGGCGCTTGTATACATCAATGGTGTAGCTGAGCGCAGCAAGGGTAAAGTAGCCCAGGCCCAGCGGGGTAACCATATCCGTGCGGGGCTGCAATACCGTGCCGCTCAGGATATCTGCCGCCAACAGGTTCCAGTATTTGTAATAGAACAAAAGCCCCACACAGGTGAACACCGCCAAAAGCAGGAAAATCACCCGCACGGGACCTATCCGGCATTTGCCGATCACCAGCCCGCAGCCCCATGTGGCCAGTGTTGCCGCGACCAAAACCGGTACCAGCAGGCGGTCGTTGGCCCCCCAACAGTAAAACAGGTAGCTGGCAGCCAGCAGACAGTAAGGGCGCAGAACACGGGGCAGGGTATAGTTCAAAAGCGCCACTGCCGCAAAAAAGCCAAGAAATAGCAGTGTTGTCAGTTCCATCCTCAAAACTCCTTTGGCGGGATTATTTGCCGCTGAGTTTTTTCTCCAAATCCCGCACGCGCTTTTCCAGGATAGCGTTTTCCTGGGTAAGGCGCTTGCACTTATCTGCAAGCTGGCTGACGCCGATGCTTAAACTGAGCAGCACCAGCAGCACAAAGCAGAACATGAGCATAAATACCAGGTTGACCGGCATTTGTACATCCAGCAGATCACGCAGGACGTAAACAACATAGGGGAATACCGCAAAGATGACAAGAACCACGGCCAGTGCCAGCCAGAGAAGGCTGTATTTTACGCTCATTTGGCCCTTTTTCAGCAGCGCAAAAATAATCAGCAGCAGGATGGCCGCACCCAAAATCATAAAAAACTGGAAATGTGCCGTCATGGGCGTTGTGCCTCCTTATTTGCTTTTCGGCTGGTGGATTTTCTTGATAGAAAGGCGGTCAATGATCAAAGACAGGGAAACCTTGATCATGTAATACGCGCTTTTAAAACTGCGAATGCTGGAAACGCCGCCCTGACGTTCTTTCATGACGACCGGGGCTTCGCCTACGCGGAACCCGGCCAGCGTGGCAGCCAGAATGGCTTCCGGCTCCGGATAATCCGAAGCATAATGCTCCGCAAAATAGGCGGTTAGCTGGGGACCGGTGGCACGGAAACCACTGGTGACATCCAGAATGCGCTGACCACAGAGAATATGGATGAGCCAGCTTAAAAAGCGGATGCCAACCCGGCGCATAAAGCTTGTCTGGAAGCCTTCGCACTTGATAAAGCGGCTGCCGATGCACATATCCAGCTTGCCGTCCAATACCGGCTGAACGACCTGCATCAGATAAGCGGGGTCGTGCTGGCCGTCACCGTCCATCTGCACAGCAACATCATAACCATTGGCGCGGGCATAACGATAACCGCACTGCACGCCGCCGCCAATGCCAAGGTTGACCGGCAGATCCAAAAACGGGTAGCCATGCTCCGCCAGCAATTCAGCCGAGCGGTCGGTGGAACAATCGTTGATGATCAAAAAGTCAACCTGCGGGCAGGTGGCACGCAGGCGTTCCACGGTGCTGACGATGTTGGCTTCCTCATTATAACAGGGAATGATAACAAGAATTTTGGCTGGGTGATTCAAAAGGGCACCTCACATCAGGGGAACGGCCGGTTTGGCATCAAACGCGGCCTTCCAAAATAAAATGTTCCAGTTTGCGCAGCAGCTCGCTGCGGCGGTAATGCGCAAGATAATATTCTTTGGCGCTCTGGCCCATGGCGGCGCGCTGGGCGGCGTCCATGCGGGTCAGTGCCAGCAGGTTGTCTGTCAGGGCAGCGGCATCACAGGCAGGGGAGCTTAACCCGCCTGCCGCGGCAACCGCCGCATTGCCGGCGCCGTCCATACTGGCCAGGACCGGCTTGCCGGCGGCCATATAACTGGCAACCTTGGCCGGTACGGTCAGCCCCAAGTCCGGCGAATCCGACAGGCAGACGATCAAAGCATCGGCCAGCGCGGTGAACTTGGGGATATCCGTTGCCGGAACACTGCCGTAAAACGTAACGGCATCCTCGGCGTGCAGCTCTTTCACTTTGGCTTCCAGCGCGGCACGGCTCATGCCATCGCCCACCAGCAACAGGTGCAACATATCCGCCCCGCGGCTGCGCGCATCCTGCACCGCCGTGATGACGGTCTCCAGGCTTTGGGCGGGGGTAAAAGTGCCGGTAAACACCAAGTTGAACCGCCCGCCGAACTGCGCCTGCAAAGCGGCATCCGGCTGAGGAACGGCGTAAAAATCCTCGCAGTACTGCGGGATCACAGCAATTTTTTGCGGCGGCATACCGGTGCGCTGGCACAGCCGCTGCTGCAGCGGCTCACTCATGGCAATCAGTCGGTCGGCCTTCTTATATAAAGCGTCGCTTACACCCTGGGCAATCGCGCGCAGGGCTTTGTTCTTCACATTCAGCACGCTGTACAGGTTTTCGGGCCAGATATCCAGCACATAGTTGGTAAAGGGAATGTGGTGCTTTTTGGCATAGCGGATGGCGGGCCAGCACATCAGTACCGGGCTGGTGTTAAAA
>OMAN01000842.1_pt1 | contig 10804 bp, 10 predicted proteins | sample 1644701 | NCBI WGS metagenome assembly OMAN01 (sample SAMEA103958124, study PRJEB25191) | human gut metagenome | biome: human-associated habitat [ENVO:00009003]; feature: intestine environment [ENVO:2100002]; material: feces | place: Germany | collected 2013/2015 | reverse complement strand
AAAAACAGAACCACAGTTTCCGTTTTTTAAAGAGTGATGAGAGATAACAGGAAATGGTTAGATTATGTGATTACGGTGCCGGCAACGATATTTTGTGCGCCACTTCTGGCTGGAATTGCGATATGGGTAAAGATAGATTCTCCGGGACCGGTTTTTTTTCGCCAAAAAAGAGTTGGTATTCATCAGAAATATTTTGAAATTTTGAAGTTTCGAACGATGCGTGCAGATACTCCCAAGGATGTACCGACTCATCTTCTGGAAAATCCGGATCAGTACATTACAAAATCAGGAAAATTCTTACGAGCTACAAGTCTGGATGAACTGCCACAGCTGATGAATATCTTAAAAGGAGATATGTCCATAGTAGGTAATCGCCCTCTCCCACTCTACGAAGCCGAATTACTAACTAGTGATGAACATATCGACCGCTTTATGGGACCGGCAGGACTTACCGGGCTATGGCAAGTAGAAAAAAGAGGTGAAGCCGGCAAGTTATCTGCGGAAGAACGCAAACAGTTGGATATCAAGTATGCAAAGACATTCTCTTTCTGGTTGGACATCAAAATTATTCTGAAAACAGTTACTGCATTTATTCAAAAAGAGAACGTATAACCTTTTACAGACGATGAGCACCTACATTTACATAATAGATGACCTGGTATTCTTCTTCGTGGGGATTGTTATTCTATACCTCTTTGTATTGGCAGTTGCATCGCACTTCAAGCGCATTGTCTATCCAAAAGCTGAAAAGAAATACCATTGTGCTATCCTCGTTCCGGAAGAAAGTCCGCTTCCCGTAATCTATCGTGAAGAATCTTACGAATTCTTCACATACAACGATTTGCATCAAGGAATCAATACTCTTGACAAAGAACACTATCAACTGGTCCTTATCTTATCAAACACAGCCATTTCTCTGTCTCCACTCTTTCTGGAGAAAATCTACAATGCGTATGATGCCGGAATACAAGCCATTCAATTACACACAGTTATTGAAAATCGCAAAGGTTTCTGTAATCGTTTCCGTGCTATATGTAAAGAAATAAAGAACAGCCTTTTCAGAGCTGGAAATACACAATTCGGACTGTCGTCTAACTTATCCGGAACCAATATGGCTATCGACTTGGAATGGTTGCAAAACAATCTGAGAAGCTCTAAAACCAATATCGAACGGAAGTTATTTCGGAAGAATGTATATATTGACTACCTTCCGGATGCTATTGTATACTGTCAATCAAGTCCGGTTCACCCATATAGGAGACGCCTCCGAAAGACAGCCTCTTATTTCTTCCCTTCGCTTTTGGAAGGGAACTGGAATTTCTGTAACCGAATAGTACAGCATCTGATACCTTCTCCGCTAAAAATGTGTATCTTCGTCAGTGTATGGACATTGCTGATTACAGGATATAACTGGGCATTATCTATCGGCTGGTGGCTTATACTCTTCGGCCTACTAGTTACTTATAGTCTGGCTATTCCGGATTATTTGGTGGAAGACAAAAAGAAAAAACATTCAATATGGAGAAAAAGACATTTAAGCAACGAATTAAAGAAAAACCCAGTTTAAAGCAAGCAGTGTATCGGCTTATTATGCATCCTGTCAAAACTCGTCCAAACTGGTGGATACGCCTCTTTGATTTCATCTACCTGAAACGCGGAAAAGGCTCTGTGATCTATCGGAGTGTACGCAAAGATCTTCCTCCTTTCAACCATTTCTTTTTAGGAAAATATTCTGTGGTTGAAGATTTCTCCTGCCTTAATAATGCAGTTGGTGATTTGACTATCGGAGATTATACCCGTGTCGGATTAAGAAATACGATTATAGGTCCGGTCAATATCGGCAATCACGTTAATCTAGCCCAAAATGTGACCGTAACAGGACTCAATCATAATTATCAGGATGTGAAAAAGATGATCGACGAACAAGGGGTCAACACACAGCCCGTTGTTATTGAAGATGACGTATGGGTAGGCGCTAACTCAGTTATTCTTCCAGGAGTAACTTTAGGGAAGCACTGTGTAGTAGCTGCCGGAAGCGTAGTCAGCCATTCCGTACCTTCCTATTCTATATGTGCCGGATGTCCTGCAAAAGTTATCAAAACCTATGATTTTGAAACAAAAGAATGGAAAAAGGTGGAAAAAACAGTATCCGGTAATTATAAATAGTGAGAATAGCTACGCAATATACCTCATAAAGGTGATTGTGACACCCACTGAAACGCTTTATCTTTGCAGTATCAGAATTGAATTAATTAGTCATAATTTTATTACGTAGCCACATTTAAGTAAAAATGAAATAGAGTCCCGCCGAAGCGATTTCGTCGGGATTTTGTTTTTGTTTTAAGCACAGATTACACAGACTTTAGGTTTTATTAATCAGGAAACATAACTCCGTTAATCTGTTCCCCAAATAAAAAAACGAGCTAATTCCTTCTATGGAACCACTCGCCTCGCATCAGAAAAGCCTTTGGGGGCTTTTCTTCTCATTACCTCTTTTTTCCTGAAAACTAATCTTCTTTTTACCTAAAAACGTGTTACCTATCGTTATCCTTTTACCTTCTATTAAAACTTTTCCTATTGAACTAAAACCATTAATACCTTAAATTGTCAAATCTAATACCTTTAACCTTTTTCTTTTACCTTATAAACTAACAGTTTCTCAACTGCACTGCAAAGGTACGAAATATTTTCGTGTACGCAAACGGTTTTGTGTTTTATAACACTTTCAGTAGTTACAAATCTTTCACATCGCTAAGCGTAACAAGCTTATTTACAATAGCATAGATAGTCAGACCAGCTGCACTGTGTATTTGCAATTTTTTGCTAATATTCCTCCGGTGAGTAATCACTGTATGAATCGATAAAAACAATTTTTCCGCAATTTCTTTATTAGTCATACCTTTTACCACACAGATCACAATCTCTTTCTCCCGTTGGCTAAGTGCGTCCTGACTATCCACTTCATCCTCTGCCGAAGACATATCCAACAAACCGGCAATTTTCTTGGAAAGAGTTTCCAGATCATCGAATATGGAGATCGACTCGTCATACTTACTTAGCAATGAAGCATCCACAAAAGAAGTGACCAATGCTATCAAACGTATCTTTTTGCCAGATACTTCTTCCCGGAACTTATTTACGTCAAAATAATCGCCAAAAGTCGGATTTACAATCAACATTTCAGGGCATTGTGTCCGCAAGCAATCATGCAAAGCCTCAGCAGAAAGTAACTCTATTGGCTGCACCTTTGCATTAGGAAGACGTTTCAATGCCGCAGTCAGTCCTCCACGAATAATTACAGAAGTTTCTGCAATGGCTATTCGAATAACTTCGTTATTTTTCATTTTCTCTTATCCTCCTTTCCAACTTCAGAATGGCAGGAACAAAAATATAATCTTCAACCTTGCAATGGGATTCCAATCCCGCCTCACAAGCATAAATATCAAAAAGGGCTGCATTCAGCAAATTTTCGTTCGCCTTGGCAGGGCAATATTTAATTATGATATTTTTCAGTTCTGTCAACTTCTCCCCTACTTGATCATGATGCTTAGAGAACGTACTGATCTGGTAGTTTTTAGGAGCATCCCCTTTAATCAGTAAATCCACATACTTAAACACTGTTTTTTCTTCATAATCCATGTGCTTGCGCACCTCCCTTGTATATTCATCGAAGAATTTGAGAATAAGAAAAGCGACATCATCCTGAGAACAGTCTATCGCTTCAATCAGTTTACGACGAATAGCGGGAAGGGAGAAATCAAGAAAATAAATATGCGCCTGACGCAGATAATCTATCAATCCTGGAATGGAAATTTCTCCGTCATCTCCATCCAACCGGGAAAAACCTTCAGCTATAAAGTTGACAACAATAAGAAAAGTCCGACAGTCTACTCCGTTAAGTTCACAAACTTCTTTGACCGTTTTATCACCAAATCCCAACGAAAGTCCGAAACGACTCATCACTTGCAACAAAGAATAGTTATCACTGATAAGATCAATCATCTTATCGGTTGGTTTATATTTCTGTAAATTATCCATTTATACCTATTTATGTTTAGATACTGCAAAGAAACGGAATATTTCACGGAAATACAATCACCATTTATAGGTATTTCAATTAATTACGGATTACTAAATACTAATTATATGCTAGTAATTTCTAACAGGAGTTTAGGCTGGCTACTCTTTTTTTAGTAATTTTGTCGCTATTAAATTGTAATTAGTAATTTATAATTAAAGTGATATGGCAAACGAACTCGAACTGAAATACGGCTGCAACCCTAACCAAAAGCCTGCCCGTATTTTCATGAAGGACGGCGAACTCCCCATTGAAGTACTGAACGGACGTCCCGGTTATATTAATCTGTTGGATGCATTCAACAGTTGGCAGTTAGTGAAAGAGCTAAAAGAAGCTACCAGGCTACCGGCTGCCGCTTCCTTTAAGCATGTAAGTCCAGCCGGCGCTGCCGTTGCAGTGGAAATGAATGATACACTCAAAAAGATTTATTTTGTAGATGATGTGAAGTTGTCCCCATTAGCCACCGCCTATGCACGCGCACGTGGTGCCGACCGTATGTCGTCGTATGGAGATTTCATCGCATTGTCCGATACCTGTGACGAAGAAACTGCACGCCTTATTAATCGTGAAGTATCTGACGGTGTGATTGCTCCGGATTATACTCCCGAAGCATTGGAAATTCTCAAAAACAAGAGAAAAGGTACATACAATGTAATCAAAATAGATCCGGCTTATCGTCCGGATTCTATTGAACACAAAGATGTTTTCGGCATAACCTTCGAACAGGGAAGAAACGAACTGAAAATTGACGAAAGTCTTTTGAAAGAAATGCCGACACAGAATCAAGTAATTCCTGCCGATGCAAAACGTGATTTGATTATTGCTTTAATCACTTTAAAATATACGCAATCCAACTCTGTATGTTATGCTAAAGACGGACAGGCTATCGGCATTGGCGCCGGACAGCAGTCACGTATTCATTGCACACGCCTCGCCGGAAATAAAGCAGACATCTGGTATCTACGCCAACATCCGAAAGTGATGAACCTGCCTTGGATTGAAAAAATCCGTCGTGCAGACCGTGACAATACGATTGATATATACATATCAGAAGATTATGATGATGTATTAGCAGACGGCATATGGCAACAGTTTTTCACTGAAAAACCGGAAGTACTGACTCGCGAAGAAAAACGTGCATGGTTGAACACAATGACAGGAGTATCTTTGGGATCAGACGCTTTCTTCCCCTTTGGAGATAACATCGAACGAGCACATAAGAGCGGCGTCAGCTACATAGCACAGCCGGGTGGTTCTGTACGCGACGACCATGTTATCAGCACTTGCGACAAATATAATATGGCAATGGCATTTACAGGAATTCGTTTATTCCACCATTAAAAAACATAGTTAATAAATAAGGGGCTGCCCCAAAAAGCAGCCCCTTATTTATTAACTTATTATCAAAACAGATTAATACAATTCACTTCCATCTACATTACCCGGAATAGTAGAGTCAAACCAAGATAAATCTGTCTTGTTTGTTACCCATTTATTGTAATTCTTATAAGCTTTTACCACTGATGATTTTTCTTTCGGATATCTCCATGCCGCTTCATCTGCAGAAGTTCGTGGAAAATCCAATGCCCAACAATACATATCTTTCATTCGGAAATAAAAACCTTTCGATACATCCGAACAATCTTTCCCGTTTCCCAACAAATTCATATCCATTTTTGATGTCGGAGCAAAATCCGTTAAATGAATCTCATGCGAACGCTTATTGACAAATATAAACGGATTAAACTTCATCATAGAAACATTACTAGTTACTGCTTTTAATGGGATAGTCACAACCAACTCTTCTGCCGAAACAAAAGAAGAGCCTTTTTCTGTATTGATAAAACCTGTTTCACCACCAGCAAAAGGTTTACTTATATCTTCCCAAATAATGAAAGTAGCGTTTGAGTCTCCACTTTCTAAAATAGCTCCCTCTACTTCTGCTACATCAATATCATTCGAAGCCAACGGTAGTTCTATCCCAAAACCAATTTTTGTATAACTTGCCGCACCCTTAGCAATCGGTCTAAACCGCATTTGGATACCGTTAATTTTATTATCCACATTTTTATAGACACCATATGTATAGTTCACTACAAAGTCATTTAAATCATAATCACCGGGATTAGGCCATTGATCTTCGAAAGCTAACGTACCATGAATTGATTCAGCCACAGTCACATCTTCATCAACTGGAATATCTTCACCCGGCTTAATAGCTTTTTCAGGAGTAGCCGTTACCTTTACCATTACATCATTGAAATCATAATCAGCCTTCCTGTCTCCAAAAGGACGGATATCAAAACCTGTCACACAACAATTATAGCCGTCCAATTCACGAGTTACTGCTTGAGTTTTGCCCCATGTATTCAATTCTGGAGTAGAGTAATACATTCCATTCACATCCCCATTAACGGCAGGACTCATCGTATTCTTAAAACTATATGCAAGTTTATCTGTTATAGCAGTACCGTCTTTCTTAAATCCGGCACGCGCAACGGCAAACCCGATTCGTGTACCATTTGGAAAAACCTTACTATATTTCGAACCATCCCAATAAAGCAACTGAACTTTTAAGCCTGACGGACATTGCAACTGATTTGTATTAGGCAGTAACATAGTCATGTGAAGTTTATAAACATCACTTTTTAAATCTCCCTCTTTATAATTATAATACAGCAATGAATTATAAACAGTTTGATTATCCACACAGAAACCACCGTCTCCAACATAAGTCACCCAAACCTGAGCTCCGTCCTCATCAACAATTCTCAAATCAGAATTCTTTGATAAATCCGCTGTCTGAACATTCTTTTTTTCCGGATACCAACTATCAATCTTATTAATCAATGCCGGAGAAAGTTGTTCTTTTGACACCAACGAGCAACCTCCCTGAACAGGTATACCATTCTCATTCACTTCGTCATTTTTATAAGGAATAAATAATTGATAAAGGCCGCTGATTGGACCAAAAATCTGTGGAATTTCATCTGCAGCAGCACGAGTCACAGTAGCAGCCTGCGGGAAAGCAACTCCACGAAAATTTAATGAGCTAACATTCCGTACATCCACTTCCTGCACCTGCCCATATCCTGCAGTAAGTGGAGCAACAAAGACTTTAGAAAGATTATTGGCGACGACTACATCCGCATTCAATTTACCGGAAGCATCTGTATATCCAACAAAAATAGGTTCGACAGAGATAATTCCTTCGCCCGTGTAAGGTTGACTTGCAAATATCCCCATTTTTACCCCTTTCTGTGTTTTTCCTTCTCCGTCAGTAGCAGTAATAGATATGCTCCTCTCTGTTTTTAGAGAAAAATCTGTAGATAAACCAAGTTCTGCATTTTCCATATCTTCCTCATTCTGAATAGATAAGTTTTTTTCTTCTATACATGAAGCGAAAATCAGACTGATGATTCCAAAAGAAAAATACTTTAAATTTCTCATATTCATATAATGTTTGTTTTGATCGACCCAAAGATAGCTATTTTAAATAAAAGTATCAAAAAACATAGTTATTTTATCCCCACTTATGATGAGAATGAGACTATTATTCCATTATTAATAGGGATTTTCTATTTCTACAAGGTACCCTATCTTTGCAGCATCACATTAAAAAAATATCAAAGATGAATAAAATTGGAGTATTTTATGGTTCCACAACCGGAACAACCGAAGACGTCGCCCGTCGAATTGCAGAGAAACTAAATGTTCCTTCCGCACATATTTTTGAAGTATCTAAACTTACAGAGGCTTTAGTCAATGAGTATGATGTACTTGTGCTAGGCAGCTCTACTTGGGGAGCCGGCGAACTGCAAGACGATTGGTATGACGGAGTAAATGTTTTAAAGAAATGCGATTTGTCTCATAAATATGTAGCCTTGTTCGGTTGCGGTGATTCCGACTCATATAGCGATACATTCTGCGATGCCATCGGGATTATTTATGAAGACCTGAAAGACACGCATTGCAAATTCTGCGGAGCAGTAGATACGGCCGGATACACATTCGATTCTTCCATAGCGGTCGTAGACGGCAAATTTGTCGGACTTCCAATTGATGAAGTCAACGAAGACAATCAGACAGAGGAACGTATCAGTGCATGGGCTGAACAAGTAAAACAAGAAATAAGCTAACCTTCACCTTAATATAAACAATTGTTTGCATCATGGCTACCAAAAGAATCATTCCCGGTGAAATCCGGATTTTCCTCAATCATATTTATGAGTTTAAGAAAGGTATACGTAACATGGTACTTTATACAATGAGTAAAGAACATGAAGACTTTGCCGTGCGCCGGTTGAAGAACCAAAACATCAGCTATATGATACAGGAGATAAGTACTAATAAAATCAACCTGTTTTTTGGTAAACCCGAATGTATGGAAGCTATGCGACATATTATCACTCGTCCTTTAAATCAATTGACAGCTGAAGAAGATTTCATTTTAGGAACAATGCTGGGATATGATCTTTGCCAGCAATGCAAACGCTATTGCAACAAAAAAAGAGGTATTAAGATTGCTGTTTAAAAGATAACTTTGGCTTTGTAAGCTTTGTTTGTATGTAGTTTGTACCGAGCAGAATCGTTTCTAAAAAGACAGATAATCGGAGAAACGTTTTCCAATGGAAACTTGTTATACCAAGAAACGATTCGCTCAACAACAAACTAACAATAAGCAACGTTATGACTCAACAACAAGAACAATTCAAAGCCTATACTCCAAGGCGAGAACTATTTGCTTTGTTGAGTGACAAATTGCCATTCTGAGAATATCAGCAGGCTTCACAATCTTTCTCTCTAGAGGCAGGAAGTATTCTTCATCTCATCTCTAAAGACAAAACTGACTGACTGTTCCATTAAATTAACGGGAGTAGGTAAAATGGTAATCTCTTGCCTGACTGCAGATGTTCATGAGGATAAAACATAAGCTAATACTATCAGCAGAGAGGTACTTAATTTTTTGAACATAAAGCTAACTATTTATGGGTTAATATCTTGTTTTAATTGACTATCTATATAATACAACTAAAACATCCAAACTACTAAAAGGAGAAAGAAAGATTATAGTGATTTATTAGATTTCATGTCCTCTCACATATCAAATTATGATAATAAAAAGAACAATATGAGGGTCAGTATTATAAAATAATATATATTCGCTTCATAAACATAGTAATTATATGTCACGAGAGAAAATATTAATCAGAACTTCTTGGGTAAGTACAATTGGCAACGCCATACTTTCCGCATCAAAAATCATTGTCGGATTATTTGCAGGCAGTTTGGCTGTACTCGGTGACGGTATTGATTCGGCAACCGATGTAATCATCTCTATCGTAATGATTTTCACTGCACGCATCATGAACCGCCCACCTTCAAAAAAGTATGTATTCGGCTATGAGAAAGCGGAAGGAATCGCAACCAAAATCCTGTCGCTCGTAATATTTTATGCCGGTATGCAAATGTTGTTATCCTCCGTTGCCAACATCTTTTCGGATGCAACGAAAGAGGTTCCCTCGGCTATTGCGATATATGTTACTGTATTCTCTATCATTGGAAAGCTCTTGCTGGCCCATTATCAGTATAAACAAGGAAAAAGAATTGATAGCTCCATGCTGACAGCAAATGCGATCAATATGCGTAATGACGTTATTATCTCATCCGGAGTTTTGGTAGGACTGGTCTTTACCTTTATATTCAAACTACCGATACTCGATTCAATCACAGGATTAATAATCAGTCTCTTTATTATAAAATCGTCTGTCAGTATCTTTATTGATTCTAACGTCGAACTAATGGACGGTGTTAAAGATGTGAATGTATATAACAAGATCTTTGAAGCTGTAGAGGAAGTCCCCGGCGCAAGCAACCCGCACCGTGTAAGGTCAAGAATGATAGGGAATCTTTATATGATTACCCTCGATATAGAGGTTAATCCACAAATTACCATCACACAAGCCCATGAGATTGCAGAATCGGTGGAAAAAAGCATAAAAAGTTCCATAGATAACGTTTATGACATTCTTGTACACGTAGAACCTGCCGGTGAATGCCAGACAAATGAAAAATTCGGAATAGATAAAGATATGGTCGAAAAAACAATAAATAAACCATAATTAATAGATATAATTGACCTTTGTCACATATGTTACAGTTTTAATCTATATGCCCGTATTATCTTTGCAAAAAAATAGATTATGGAACAATTACATGCTCATGAAGTCCTTCACATGATGAAAGGTAATAGTTACTCAGAATTATCATTAAAGAAGGCAATTAGTGAAAAGTTCGGAGAAGATCAACGCTTCTATACTTGTTCGGCAGAAAATATGGATATTGATGAACTTATAGACTTTCTTAAGATGAAAGGTAAGTTTATGTCTACCGATGAGGGGTTTACCGTAGATACCACAAAGGTTTGCAATCATTGACTCTGCTTTCTTACTAGAATAATAACAGCTTTCATTTTGCGAATATGAAAAATGAAAGCTGTTTTTTATATATGTTTATCTGGAGACAAATCTTTTATACACTGTTTTAATAACTAATCTTCACTCCTGCAAAAAAACTTCTCGGCAGTGCGGGACCATAGATATAGCCGGAATCACGGTTTGCTCCTCTATCAAAATCTTTCTGATAGGCTTCCAAAATATTCTGAACACCACCGCTAAGTTGTAAATCAACTGTTTTATATAATTTAAAGTCATAAGCAAGTTTCAC
>OMAN01000835.1_pt1 | contig 10847 bp, 10 predicted proteins | sample 1644701 | NCBI WGS metagenome assembly OMAN01 (sample SAMEA103958124, study PRJEB25191) | human gut metagenome | biome: human-associated habitat [ENVO:00009003]; feature: intestine environment [ENVO:2100002]; material: feces | place: Germany | collected 2013/2015 | reverse complement strand
GGACGGAGAAAAGACGATAATACTTGACGGCGGAGTGGTTTTCAAGGGCGGCAAAGAGCTTTGCAGAGTTGACGATGACGTGGCAATGGCTATATTCTTTATGAATGATATGCCTTCGGAATATTCGTTTACCGTGCCTTTGGGACAAAACGCAAAGCCGAGTGTTACGCTTATTGGGGTTACAAGGAGTATAAAAGCTACAGAATATAACGGTAAGGTGAAATTTGATGTATCATTCAGCGCATCGGGAAAGATAGGGTCGAAGGGCGGAATAAAGGAAGATGATAAAAAAGCCGCCGAAAAGGTAGCCGAGCCTGCCGAAATGGAGCTGAAGCGGAAAATAGAAAGCTCGGTGATACCGATTGCAGAAAAAGGCTGTGATGTGTTCGGGCTTGAGAATACGCTAAGAAGATGCTGTAACAGATTTTACAGAGAGAATATGGACAGGGTAGGGGAAATAATAGCGGAAAGTGAAATTGAGGTCAATGTGAATATTGATATTTTTTCGCAGGGGATAGGCGGTGCGTGACTGGTGACAGAAAAGCTCCCTCACTGTTTGTGAGGGAGCCGCAGCTTGTAGAAAAAGTATGTTTTTTCAAAAAAAGTGCTTGTTCTCAATCCCTATCCCCAAACCCCTTTCCCCGGGAAAGGGGCTATATTACTGGGGCTACCGCCCCAGACCAAGCAAGGACGCTTGCAGTCAGTCGCACACAGTCGCTGCACGATGCAGCGACACCAACGACTGACAACCCGCATTGGGGCTACGCCCCAAACCCCATATTACTAAAAATATAGGCTAGTCAACAGTCTGCAGATATACTTTTTCCGACTTTTTTCATTTTCCCTATTGACAAATCGCCCATATCAGTATATACTGTATATATAACACATAAACAGTTCGATTACCTGTTATGTGACGTAAGCTTACTAATCTGAAAAGGAGGAAATATGAAAATTCTTCTTAATTCCGATATTCCGATATACAAGCAGATCTCAGCCGATTTCAAGGAACGTATTATGAACGGCACGATTTCTGCCGGGGAATATCTTCCCTCGATAAGAGGACTTGCGAAAGAGCTTAAAATCAGCGTAATAACCACTATGAAGGCCTATGAGGAGCTTTGCTCGGAGGGACTTGTCAGCGCAGTTCAGGGCAAGGGCTATATAGTCAACGCTCAGGACACGGGTATGATAAAGGAGCAGTATATGCGACTTCTTGAACAGCATCTGCAGGATGCACTCGACTGTGCAAGGCTTGCGGGGCTATCCGTTGACGAGGTATGCGAGGTGCTGAAAACACTCGGCAGTATTGAATGATTCATTTTAAAGGAGATAATATGGAAGAGGTAATCAAGGTAAGTAATCTTACCAGAAAATATAAAGATTTTTCGCTGGGTCCTGTTGACCTTTCATTCCCGAAAGGCTTCGCAACGGCGCTTATCGGCGCAAACGGCGCAGGAAAAACAACACTTATGGATATAATCTGCGGCATCACCGCAAAGACAGACGGCACAGTGACATATTTCGGAGAAACCGACAATGCCGACAAGGGTAATGTAAAGGAGCGCATCGGCTACTGTGCATCACAGGCAATGTTCCCGGCTAACTGGAAGGTGAGGGATATTGCACTTTCCATGAGCCTTGCGTTTGATAAATTCAGCAAGGACAGATTTTATTCGCTTCTCGGTGAACTTGGCGTTACCGATGAGAAAAACAGCAAAAAGCCTTTATCGAGTATGTCGGACGGTATGAAGATGAGAGTGTTCTTAGCGTCGGCCTTTGCAAGAGATACCGATCTGCTGGTGCTTGACGAGCCCGGCTCATCGCTCGATCCGCTTATGCGTGACAGGCTGTGTGACCGCTTCCGTGACTATATAGACAGCGGTAACGGCGAAAGGAGTATAATCTTCTCGACTCACAACATCGCCGATATGGAGAATGCCGCAGACTATGTAATATTTATGGATAACGGCAAGGTAGTCGAGCAGGGCTTCACAGAGGACCTGAAGGACAAGTATATTGCCCTCAGCGCCGAGCCTGAAAGCCTTGACAAAATATCGCCGCTTCTGCTCTGCTCTTCCCATTCATCATCCACAGCAACAGGTCTTGCCTTAGCCGAAAACAAGCTTAAGCTCGAAGCACTGGGTGCTGTTACGGAACGTCCTACATTAAGCCAACTCAGCATTGACCTGATGAAAATTGCGGAAGAAAAACGCCTTGCTCTTAAAAAGGAGGCATAAGTATGATGAAATCGGTACGCTTATTCAATGCTAACACGCTGTTCAAGGTTTCACTCGCTATGATCGTTATGGTTGCGGCAATATATGTTATAGGCTTCTTAGTCGGCTCTGCCGCAGGAAAAAGCGACAGAGAAAACACAGACGACAGCACAGCTGTCGCAGAGGAAAATGACGATATTGCATATTCCGCCCTTAACACAGTGTGCTGTGTTATCGGCTTTGCAGGTGCGCTATTAATAAACGGCAACGCCATAAACCTTTACTATAAGGTTGACGGCAGTAAGTACGCAAGGACGATAAAGCACGGCGGAGAAAAGTTTGGCAAGTCGCTTGCAGGCTCTGTTATAATCTCGTCTGTTACTGCGGTGGCAGTATCGCTCGTACTCGGAATTTTCACGCTTATAGGCGGTGACCTTGAATTTGCAGATCTGCCGCCTATGGTGCTGTTTTCACTCGGCGCATCGCTTCTGTCAGGCATTCTGATACGTCCGCTCGTATCAACAAAAACCGCTAACGCAAGAAGCGTTCTTCTTTTGATAACATTGCTTGTCGCTATGTTTATTCTGTCAGCAACAGCAACGGCGGCGAGCCATATAAGCTACATCGCCGCACTTACTGCGAGCATTATATTAACTGTGGTCGGAGCGGTCGGAACGGCTGTATCAACAGTCCGCCTGCCGTTACATCAAGGAAAACTGGCAGTTCTGAGGAGGTATATGAAGATATGAAGAATTTTCTTTTATCGCTGAAGTTTATTATAAAGCGTGTTTTCAGGCTTACTGCCTACAATATTGTGTGGCTTATATGCTTTGCCGCAGTTATTGCGGCACTAACCGTTGTTATGGCGGCTGTGCCTGAAACAAGAGGCAGTGAAGATTATCCGTTTTATCTGGCGACTGAACCGTTTCTGACAGTGTTCTTATCTTTCGGCTTGTCATCGTTGTATTCAGACATTTATGCAAGCGTCTATATTCGTACAAGCGGGCTTTACAAGTGTCTGCGGACAAGGGCTGTGCAGGTATTTTTGCTGATGATAAGCGTTGCGGCTCAGATACCGGCGGTTATTGTTACCGCTGTTGTGAACCCCTCCGCTCTGCCCGACTTTTTGCTTGTATCGGCAATAATAATCGGCATCAGTCTGCCGCTTTCATCGGCTTATTTCCTCATGTGGATGGTCTTCTGCGGATACTCGATATTCAACTTACTGTCGTGCTTTTTCGGGGACGGATATATGGCAGACGGCTTTGCGTTTATGCCGACCGAGCTTTCCGACAGTCTGCCTGTTGCGGCATTGCTTGCAGTGGCGATACTGCTTGCGGGGCTTATAGTTTCTTTTATCGTGTCGGATATTATTTTCCGCATAAGAAAGCGTCCTCGTGACAGACAGATGCTGAAGGGAACGATGCAGGCGTGAGGGCGTCAACGCTCGCCTTTCAGCATACGGTCTATAGATGCAGATGAGATTTTTATCGTTGTTACAAAAGACGCTGTAAGTACACAAGCAAACATAAACATACAGGATACCGCACCTGCGATAAGCTGAACAGTGCTTATAATCTGCACAGATAAATCAAAATAGCTTTCAAGCCATATGTTATACATGGCATTTACTCCGACCGACAGCAGAAATCCGGCTACACCCGAAACAAAAACAGCAAGAACCGTTTCCGCAAGAGTTATTCCGTACACATCCGTTTTTGTGGCTCCGAGCGCTCTCATCACAGCTATTCTCTGTGCGGTGTCCGAATAATACAGCAAAAGTGCGGATGCCGCCGACAGCAGCATTGAAACACATATAAGCGGCAATATAACAATCAGAATCTTTTCGATAAAGGCACTTACTCTGTCTATTCTTGAATATATCATAAGATTGAGTCCGACAGTTGCGTGAATACCGTTTTTTTCGGCTTGCTCACACGCTTCAAGCGCTTTCTGAAAGCTGTCATAATACAGATTTACTGTGGCATCGCTGTAGCAGAGTTTTGTTTTTTCGGCGGCGCTTTTTGTAATCATCAAGCTTTGTCCGAACACGCTTTCGGCAGCCTCACTGCTTGCTATTCCGCAAACGGTAAACCCGTCAAGATATATTTCACCGTTGTCGGTACGTTTCAGTGAAACACGATTGCCTGTCAGCCTTTCCATTTCCTCACGGGTAAATCCCAGTTCGGACAGAAAATCTTCCGAAATAACGACCTCGTCATCACCGCTTATGTTTCTGCCGTACAAAAAGATTTGTTTGTCGGGATAGTTGTGTTCAAAGCTGATACGTTGATTTTCCGAAATCACATCATACCGCATATCTACCGCAAGAATACGCTTGCTCTGCCGCATCATATCCACAGACGCAGTTTTTTTCATATCGTCACCGCAGATAAGCGTTATATCCTTCACCAGATGGTCTTCACTGTCAATTGACTGTGATACGGAATTCAGATATTCGCTTGTCGTATATATATTGTATTGATAACCGACGTTGCAGGAGATTACTTCTGACACGGCGGTTATTTTTGATATAATATCGTCCGCAGTATCCTCTGCCTGCTTTGCGGTATCGGAATATGGAAACACCGTTGCACACGCCTGATCTATATGCTTGTACTGTATATCCGATAATTCATCGGTAACTGCCGACACAAAAACAGCCGCAGAGCAACACAGCAGCACAACAGTCAAAACGCTTACAGCCACCCTCAGCATAATACGCTTGTGTCCGGTCAGATTCTTCATTGCCAGCTTTAATATATCGGTTATTTTCATCTTACGCCTTTCTGTTATCTGTCATATTCTCTTACCGTATCAGAGAGGTTTATTCCGCTCAGCGTGCGGAATTTGCAATAAAGCATAACCGCAAGTACGGCTATAAACAAGAGAGCGAATGCCGATATGCCCACAATGCCGCTTGCTGTTTCCAAAGCCACCTCAAAACAAAGCAGGCTTTTTGTCAGGGATGAAACATAGGAAAACAGCAGGTGCATCAGCAAAAATCCGATTGCAGCGCCGAGCAGCAGCGATGAAAAATAAGGGATAAAATATATTGCGTATACGTTGTTTTTTTTCGCCCCCAACAGTATGAAATTTGTCATTATATGCGAGCGTTTCGCTATTGTTACCGAAAATGTATTTAAAACAGAAAAGAAAGCTATCCCTGCAAACAAAACAGCCAGCCCGATAAAAAGTATGTACGCATAGTTAATAGCGGTTATACCCATTTCAAACGCACTTGCATCTATATCAAACCCGTTTTGCCTTGCCGCCGTGACCGTTTTGTCATATTGGTGCATGCTGTTTATCGTGCATGAAAAAACGCTGTCAATCTGTCGGTTATTTGCAACCGCACTGTCGTAATATGAATTAAACGGAACGATAACGGGATACGCAAAAAATGTGTTCTCTCCGCTGTATATTCCTGCTATCGTGTATTCCTTTATCGTTTTTTCTTTACTTTTAACACTCAGCTTATCACCGACGGCAAGCGATTCCGAAAGGGCTATATATTCATCTATCCACATACTGTCAGATCCCGGAGTATCGAAACACGGTTTTATATCCTCACCGCCGATCATTTCACAGTCGAAGCCGGAGGACTCGCTAAGCAGCTCATCAATGAAGCACAGCGGAAGATTTTGCAGAAGCCCGATTTTCTTTCCGCTGTCAGACACATATATACCGGCATCGTAATCCGCCGATGACAGATGTACAACTTTATCAAAGCCGCACTCCGACAGCTTGTCCTTAACACCGGCAGTATAACCGCAGGTTACAATGAATTCGTGTCCTCCCTGCGTCTGTTTATCAAGATAATCGTAATAATCCCGCCGTAAATTCACTGCTGTCAGAAACAGACAGGACGCAACCGCAGAAACTATCGCAAACATAAGTGCGGTAATAATAAGATAAGGCAGGCACTTTTTTCCTTCTCTCACAGCAAGCCTTATTTCATCGTATAATTTCATCGCTTACCACCATACCGTCACTGAGCGTAATTATTCTGTCGCACAACCGTGCGTCTGTCTTGCTGTGAGTGACCATCACCACAAGAGTATCTTCATCAACAAGCCCACGCAGCAGTTCCATTATGCTTTCACTGTTACGGCTGTCCAGATTTCCGCAAGGCTCATCCGCAAGTATCACATCAGGCGAATGAACAAGCGCCCTTGCAATAGCCACCCTCTGCTGCTGTCCTCCTGACATTTCATTTGGTCTGTGATCCATACGTTTCAGCTTATCATCAAGCCCCACCCGTGCGACCGCTTTCCTGATCATATCGTCACGCTGTGATCCCGGCACTTTGTTTATTATAAGCGGAAGCTCGATATTGTCATATACCGTGTAGCAATCAATGATATAAAACGCCTGAAAAACAAATCCCACAGTTTTACTGCGGTAAGTGCTAAGCTGTTCTTCCGACAGACCTGCTATATTTTTTCCGTTCGCTATGACCTTTCCGCCGGTTGCGCTGTCTATCGCTCCGAGTATGTTCAAAAGCGTTGATTTTCCGCTCCCCGACTCGCCGACAATCGCCACCATCTGCCCCTTGCTTATATCAAGATTTACATCCTTCAGAGCATAGCACACTCCGTCACCGTCAGCATAGCTTTTATTAAGATTTTCCGTCCGGTACATTATACCGCCCATAAGTTATCCCTCCGATACCAAAAACGGCACACCGTGTATATTAAGTGTGCCGTAATTGTTACTGTGCAATTTTATATGTTTTATTCAGAAACGTCACGCTCTGTTTGTCGCCTCCGAGCTGCATCGGAATCACAAATTCAGCGGAATCGGAGCTATCGGACTGCAGAACGTTAAACCAAATCTCATTCGTATCCTTATCAAAATGATATGTATAAGCATCGTCAAGCCTTTCGGCAAGAGCCGTCTTATCTTCTATCATATCACCGACAAGGTCTTTTGCGAGCACTTCAAAATCATATCCGACAAATCTGAAGCTGTTGTCCTCGTTAAAGCTGATGTATTGCTTTGATTTGTCTGCGTCAAGATAGTAGTTTCCCTGCACCGCACCAGGCTCGCCTGACTTGTCAGATCCGCTCTTATCGGCACAGGCGCATACGGAAATTGCGGTCATTGTGACAAGCATCAGTACCGCCACAGCTTTTTTAAAACGGTTTTTAATTTTCATCGGTCGAATCGCTCCTTTTAATAGTATCGTTAATAGTATCGCATTCGGCTTTCAAGTAAAATACAGGCAAAATATCCCTGTAAAATAAATTATAGCATATAAGTTATTTTTTGTCAACTAGTCTAAATTTCGCCGTAAACCGCTCAAATGCGGAGCTGAATTTTCAGTCTGTCTCTTGACAAATAAAGTAAGCTGTGTTATAATCCGCTTGTATCGGAAGTTCCGATATTCTAAATTCAAAATGAAAGGACCGAATGCAATGCGTACAAATTCCTGATAAGAGCAGAACGAAATACCCTTATAGCCTTTGCCGCCCTATATGATAATACGGGTGATGAAACGGGCTTGGTTTCGTGTCTGCAATGCAGGAATGTATTGCTGTCGGTCTTGTATTATGCCCTTTTTCGCCGTGTGTTTATGCGAAAATCGGGATAAAAAGCCGTGGGAGCGTATGTTCCTGCGGCTTTTTTGATACAGAAAGGGGTATGATATTATGTCTATAATCAGTGTAAACAATTTAACCTATTATTATGACGGCTGTGATGAAGCCGTGTACGAAAATGCGTCATTCACGCTTGACACAACGTGGAAAACGGGGCTTATCGGCAGGAACGGACGTGGCAAAACCACACTTCTGAAGCTGTTGACGGGCGAACTTGAAAACGGCGGTGCGGTAAACACAAAGGCAGAGTTCCTGTACTTTCCGTTTGATGTAGAGGACAAGAATATGAGCGGCAGTGAACTTATCGGGATAATCTGTCCTGAGATGCAGGAATGGGAGGTAATCCGTGAGCTGTCTTATATGGGTACGGACTGCGAAATTCTGTACAGACCGTTCAACACGCTGTCGGGCGGTGAACAGACAAGGCTTCTGCTGTGCCTGCTGTTTTTGCGTGACAACGCTTTCCTGCTGATAGACGAGCCGACCAACTGCCTTGACCTTGAAGCAAGAGAAGCGATAGGCGATTATCTTAAAGCAAAGAGCGGATTTATACTTGTGTCGCACGATCGTGACCTGCTCGACAAATGCACCGACCACATACTGTCACTGGGTCGCAGTGATACCGAAATAATAAACGGTAACTACAGCGTGTGGAAAGAGAACTTTGACAGAAAAGAAGCAAACGAACTTATGCGTGACAAGAAGCTGAAAAGCGAGATAGGGCATCTCAAAGCCGCCGCAGAGCGCAGTAAAAAGTGGGCTGACACAGCGGAAAGCAGAAAGATAGGGATCGACCCGACGAAAACGGAAAAATCGCTTGACAGGAGAGCTGTCGAGGGTGCTAAGGCGAAAGCTATGATGAAACGTATGAAGGCGGTGGAAAGCCGCAGGCAGACAGCTATAGATGAAAAATCGGAGCTTCTGAAAAACCGTGAATGCATTGATACGCTGAAAATACCGTCAATAAAGGCAAAATCGGCAACGGTGCTTTCGGTGCAGAATCTTGTGCCGTACTATTGCGACTATTGCGATAACGATAACAGCAACGCTTTATGCAAGCCTGTTTCATTTACGCTGTCCGACGGGGAAAGGCTGTGTCTGTCGGGCAAAAACGGCTGTGGAAAATCTACAATCCTTAAAATCATCGCAGGGGCGGATATAAGCTACAGCGGAAGTATAGCAAAAGCACCGGGACTTAAAATATCGGTATTACCGCAGGATACAAATGGGCTTTGCGGAACGCTTGACGAATTCTCAGAGCGGCTCGGTGTTGATGCCGAGCTTGTCCGTGCGATACTCGCAAAACTCGGATTTTCACGCAGGGAACTTATCGACCGGACGGAAAATCTCAGTGCCGGACAGAAAAAGAAGGTGCTTATAGCCGGCAGTCTGGCTACGCCTGCTAATCTCTATATATGGGATGAACCGCTGAACTTCGTCGATATTATTTCAAGGATACAGCTTGAGCGGCTGCTCGGTGCGAATACGCCGACAATGCTTCTTGCAGAGCATGACAGATATTTCTGCGAGAATACGGGGACTAAGAGGCTGTATATAACAAAAGGATAAACAAAAGGATAGGTATATAAGTAACGGCTTGCAAACGCAGGCCGTTACACATTTTACAAACTCTTTAAATTCTCTTGGTGATTAATTTTCTCTGACGGTGTTATAATCGGCTTGTACACAAGAGGTATAAATGAACAAATGAAAGGACATCATCATGAGAAACATGAAGACAGGAAAGAAAGTAATGGCAGGCACACTCGCCGCTATTATGGTATCAAGTGCGGCTATGACAGCTTATGCCGCTACAGAGCACTGGAATGACGGTTCGCAGGGAGCTACGACCGAATGGACACAGTGGAAAACAGACTGGGAAACAGTCAAGAACGATTACGAAAAGGTTTCGGTAAACATAGGCGCAGACGAAACACAGCTTGGCTTTGCGTGGTACTCAAAGACTGTTGAACAGCCTAAGGTAAGAATCGCAAAGAAAGAGGATATGAAGGACGCAACAGAGTTTACCGGCACACAAGTTTCAATAAACATTGAGGCTCTTGACGGTTATTTCTCTAACAAGGTAACCGTAAAGAATCTTGAAAAGGAAACGCAGTACTATTATCAGGTATTCAAAAACGGCGAATGGCAGAAGGTCGAAAGCGTAAAGACCGGCAACCCCGATTCGTTCTCATTCCTTTATGTAGGCGACCCCCAGATCGGTGCGTGCAAGAATCAGATAAGCAGTGAAAATGAAAAAATGAAGAATGAGATCGCCGCAAGGAATGACGCTTTCAACTGGAACAAGACACTTAATAACGCAATTACAGCTCACCCTGAGGTCAGCTTTATGTTAAGTGCAGGCGACCAGGTAAACTATGCCGACAGGGAATATGAATATGCCGGTTATCTTAACGCTTCGGCTCTCGCTTCTCTCCCGGTATCCACTACAATAGGCAACCACGACAGCGGATCATATCAGTATTCTTACCACTTCAACACGCCCAACTCATTCGACCTTGACGATACAACTTACGCTCTCGGACACACAAACGCAGGCACAGATTACTACTACACATACGGCGATGCACTGTTCATCGTAATCGACACGAACAACTACAACTGTGCTACTCACAGAAATGTAATCGAAAAGGCCGTAAACGAAAACAAGGACAAGAAGTGGAGAATCGTAATGTTCCACCAGGATATATACGGCTCCGGTCTTGACCACTCCGACTCTGACGGTATCATCTTAAGAACACAGCTTACTCCTATCTTTGACGAGTTCGACATTGACGTAGCTTTACAGGGTCACGATCACACATATTCAAGAAGCTATCAGTTAAGCGGTGACGGTAAAGAACATACGGCATTCGACAGAAGCAATGCCTACGGCGAGGATTATCTTACTCAGAACAACTGCTACACGATAAACTCAGACCTTGTTACTGGCACGATAGTTGACCCTGAGGGTACGGTATATATGGAGGCTAACTCAGCTACGGGTTCAAAGTACTATGAGCTT
>OMAN01000822.1_pt1 | contig 11085 bp, 9 predicted proteins | sample 1644701 | NCBI WGS metagenome assembly OMAN01 (sample SAMEA103958124, study PRJEB25191) | human gut metagenome | biome: human-associated habitat [ENVO:00009003]; feature: intestine environment [ENVO:2100002]; material: feces | place: Germany | collected 2013/2015 | reverse complement strand
ATCATTCTTACATTAACCTATATCATATGTACCGGCAAGCCTCACGATTTCCGGCCGTGATTTCAAGTATTTTCTGGCACGAGACATCCATACACGTACCTTTCCAGGAGAGGTGTGAAGTGCCTCGCCAATTTCATAACTGTTGTAGCCGTCGGTAGACATTCTAAGTGCCTGAATGCCTTTTTGGATAATTTCAGTAGCGCTTGTTTCAGCGTTGCTGATGGCATTTTCGATTTCAAGACTCTCACTAAAAGATGAAAAATGTGCATCCTCCTGTGCTTCATAGTTATATGTTGACAGGAGGATCTCTCTGTCTCCCAAACGATTAGCGCGAATCAGCGCATCGGATATCTCATGCCAAATGAGTCGGTATGCATAAGTCGAAAAACATCCACCCTTATCTGTATAGGCTGCTTTACATAGTCCAATATAACCAATCTGTACAATATCATCATATGAATAGATACCCAGCTGGTTTGTACCATGAACTTTATCCTTGATCACCTTACCAACCAGTCGCATATTTTGCTCTACTTTTTTCTGTTGTTCCTGCGTGAGTTTCATGAAGCAGCACCTCCTTGTATCACCTCAAATTTTGGGATTTTTTTATTTCCTCTTTTTTGAAGCATTTTGCGACTTTCCTCAATGACTACCTTGCAGTAGTATTCTCCCAGATAGCCAATATGGGCTTTTGACAGCGGGGCGGAAAGCAAATCCGCAAGCCATTGGTAGGCGTCTTGTTTGCTCATCATTCCACTCAAATAGAGCTGATCAAAATACAGATGAGCAGTTCTTCTAAGTGTGCGCAGCTCATGATTTGCTAAGCTGCCAACAGGAATGGTGGTTCCGGTATGGACACGAACGTAAGCATCACATTCCGGATAATTTTTACATACATACAGCATCGTATTTTTATTGTTGTCTCGATATATTCCATCTGCACTGCGCAAAATAGCAGGGCTGCCACAATAGGGGCATCGGATCTGAGTGTTGTTAACTCCCTTTCTTTTCTTCTTATTTTTCATTGTCACATTCCTCCGTATAAATACAAAAAGCCGGAAGGTCTGCAAAAAATGCAGAGCTAAGGTATTGGAAAAATGTCCAAATCTTAACTCTGCAGTATTCAAGCAGCCTTCCGGCTTAATATTCAAAAATGGCTTGCGTCATTGTGGATCGCTCTGTGCGCTAATCCGTAACGGGTTCCACGCCTCTGTGCGGCATGTATGACACCGGGAGCTCTCCGATGTACCGAAAGCCTGGGCGCAAGCTCCTGCCACGGTTATATAATAGCACAGAGTTTTTATACTGTCAAGCCATTTTGAAAACTTTAACGCATTTTTTATTAAAAAGTTTTCAAATCTTTTATTCACTCGCAAATAAAAGTCAGTCTGGGATATCTATTCATCATCTTCGTCGTCATAATCCTGTTGGGATTCCGATGCTTCCTGGCGCTTTTTTACAAAATACAGTCCAATCAATCCACCGACAGCAATCAGCATACCACCGCCAAACAGGATAAGATGAACCACCGGAATGCCTGCAATGGTATTGCTTTCGTCTTTTTCGGTTTCAGATTCTGTCTGTTCAGAGTTGCCTGTGGCAGAGGCTTGCTCAGGTTGTGGAACAGGAGCGCTTACTGACGAATTCATGCATGACAGAACATAAGACTTGCTTCCTCCGATCTCAAGACGAAGAACACCGTCTTGGTCAACGGTTATAGTTCCTGGATAAAGGCCGGCGTCTGTTTTCAATTGAAACTCAGTACCTGCCCAATCTACTCCCAATTGGACTTCGAGCTTTTCTGGTTCCATGACCTGCAGTTCTGTACCGTCAGTGCCATCCTTGGCAAATACCGTCTGCGGAATGAGTACAGCGATTATTACGCAGACTAAACTTAGTATATATTGGAGATATCGTTTTTTTGATTTCATAACTGCCTCCGTTTCTTCCTTCTTTCTGGGTTTGCGCGAATGTAAATATGATTCGCTCAAAGAGCCGGTCCTTCTAAAAACTCAGAAGGACCGGTTTCTTAATGAGCGAGGGGTTATTACTGGTCGTTTTTGGTTTTGCGGCGTTTTCTCAAGCATACAATGGTGGTACCTGCAATGCCAGTAAGTCCACAGATCATAAGACCAATCCACAGACCGAGATTTGTTTCATCACCTGTTTTAGGTACATCTACTGTAGTCTTTTCATTGTACACATTAACCGTTAAGACCTCATCTGCTACGATTTCTACGGTTACTGGATCCGCAATTTTATAATTGGCGCTGACGCTATTTTTCAGTTCGGTTACTACATATTCGCCGATGCGCAAATTCTCAATCAGGATTTCTCCAGATTCGTCGGTTACAAAGGTTTGATCATAACCATTTGGTCCGGTCACACGGAATTCAAAGCCCTTCTTCGTACCATCGGAAGAGGTCTTGATGATTTTCAGCGAACCCTTTTGTGCCTGGTTAATAAAGCCCTTGCCAGCTTCATTTTCGACCTCGTAGGTTTTTCCATCTGTATCAATCATGATATAGTATACGTTTTCGTCCAAAACGAACCCTGCTGGAGCCGTTTTTTCTCGCACGAGAACGCCGCCATAACGAATGTCGTTCATCTCATAGATTCCCTTCAGGGTTTCTTCCATGGTGCCAAGAAGTTCATCTTCGTCATCTAATTCCTTATTTCCGTTACTGTCTCGGAAAACTTCGAAAACTGCGCCTGACAATTTGTTTTCCGGAAAATCTGCATCATATTTTGTTAAATGCAGGTTACCGGTAATAAACTCATTTGCGATTTCGATTTCAATTACTTGTTTATCTTCGGTGATAGAAACCGGGAAGCTTTCATCACTGAGTACAAATCCTGTCGGCTGCGAAATTTCACGAATTACCCAATTTCCAAGAGGAATGTTCTTAAATGAAAAGCTGCCGTCATCTGCAGAGGTTGTTGTCATGAGTGCATTTTCTTCCGTAAATTCTGTGCAATCCGGACGGAATAACCCAATGATTGCTCCGCCAAGGGCATTGCCGTCTTCATCGACTTTTTTGCCTTGGATTTCGCCGCGCTTCAGAGTGTTATCGACTGCTGCACCATCATTTGCAGCGATTTCGATCAACGGAATATCTTGTCCGCCATACTCAAATACAAATGGGTATTTCGCATCGCTAATGATGTAATGGTCATCAACAGACAGCTCCTGCAAATAATAGCTGCCTATTGGCAGGTCTGATGTGCAAACAGCGATTCCGTCTTCTGATACAGATACAACTTCAATCTGACCATCTGCGGGGATAATGCTTCCATCAGCTGCTGTAATGTCTTCTGCAGCAAACAAGCCGAAGGTAACAGAAGTGATTTCGCCGTTCATTCCAAGTCCGAACAGTTCATCCTGTTCCAAAGCCTTCTGAATGCTCACTTTTACTTTTTGACGTTCATTATAGAATCCGGTCTCTGCTTCAGTAATTTCAACATCCTGACCTGCATATACAAGTTCTACTTCATGGATCTCATCATTGAGTACCATCGGATATGGAGCTTGTATCTCCTTCACATTGAATTTTCCAAGGTACAACTCTTTACTGGTAGCGATACCGCTTTCATCGGTTTCAATGGTATCCACAACTTCTCCTGCGGAGTAGCGGAGAGTACCATCCAAAGTGTAAATATCTTCAGCTGCTGTAATCTCATAAACAGCACCAGGGAGCCCCTGCACAGAGTAGACAGGCTGATAGATTCCGTCAGACTCAGTTACACTGGAGAAAACTTCACCGGTCTTTTTAATATGAATGACGCCTTTTTGTGCGACATTGGGCTTTTCTACTTCAATGATGGTTACACCATCTTCTTCTGTAGAACCTTCCTCTGTCACATCAAAGTAAACCGGATCCGAGTTTACAACATAACCATATGGAGCATATACCTCAACTAAAGAATACCCGGACCCGTATTCCAAAGGCTCCGGAGTAATCAGATAGCCTTTATCATTTGTGTAGAAAGTATCGATTGTGGTAACTTCCGGATAGGTGATTGTTTGAGTGATCTGAGTTCCATCCGGTTTGAAAAGTTGGAATCCGGCACCGGCATACGGAATAGTCTTGCCAGTCTCCGCATCTACTTTAATAATTTTGATATGGCATTCGAACACCCTGTTGTTCAGGATATAGTGATAAGTTTGACCATCTTTGGCGATGAACACGTCGAAGTCATCAATAAGGTCTCGGCCTTCCCATCCAGATACTTGATGCACTGTATAAATGCCATAAGGAAGGTCTTTGGTTTTTGCATAGCCATTTTCATCACAGGTGAGAAAATCTCGTTCTGAATCAGCTGCTGCATCGTAAGAACCAGAAGATTTCAGATAAACCTGGAACTCTGCACCGCTTTCTGGTGTTTCAATTCCAGTTTCGCCGTCATCAGTGTGCTTAATCAATGCAATGTTACCTTTTTGTACCTGTTCTTTTACATCATTGGCTGTTGTATTCAGTTCTACTGTATAAAGCTCCGGATCTGCTCCAACCGGATAGATTGTAGGATCCAACAGATAACCTTCACTTGGATTGATCTCACGAATGGTCCAGTCCGTATCACATACATAATACCCAGTTGTGAAAGATCCATTGCTGTCAGTAGTAAAGCTGTCTACAAGTGTTTCTCCCTTATAAAGCCCATAGGTAGCACCGGCAAGCGATGCATCTCCCTGTGCTTCACCAGTTTCCGCATCGCTTTTAGTAACCGTTACGCGGAACTTTTTGAGAACATTGTGTACAGATTGGTTTGTTACTTCATTCCATTGAACAGTAGTGTTTTGGGCTTCGGGAATTACATAGCGGATCGCCGTATCTACCTCTTCCAGAATATACGGTGTGCTGCCAGAAATCAGGACATTGTCAAAAGTCGCAATACCGGAACTGTCTGTTACTGCATACTCATCAACAGGAATTCCCGCCAAAGAAGTGCCATACAAATGAAATTTCATACCTTCTGTAAGGCCATCTTCTGATGTCTTTGTAACTTTTAGACTACCTCTTTTCAGAGTATTATTAAATGTAACAGTGGATGTTTTTCCGCTGACAATCGTTACTCTCTGGACTTCCTGCGGCTCATACTTATCAATAACCTGTTCTGTCACAGTATATACGCCAGGATTCAAATCACTGATATCGATGACACCATCTTCATTGGTTGTTTTGACTTCGTGGTAGCCTTCACCGGAAATCGTAAAACTGATTCCACTTACTTTTCCATCTTCGGAAGTTTTCAGCAAATGCATATTTCCAACCATGATCTCAAGTTTCAAATAACCGGTTACAGGGTCAGAAACAGTAGCGCCATAGGTTGTAAAATCCTGCTTTCCTCCACCAATGTCACCATCGGACCAAATTACGACGCCTTTGCGTTCACCATTCTTTTTTTCTGCCATGATGCTGACTGCATCTTTGGGTGCTTCATTACAGCGGATTGTGAGCTTATTTCCGTTCACCTCAAATTTCATGCCGCTTGTACTGCTGGAGAAAGAATAGTTTCCTAATACGCCGTTTGTATCTGTTAAAGTAACAGAATAATCTGTGCCGTTCCATTTCAATTCGTAGGTATCAGCACTTCCGGAGCTTCTGGTAAAAAAGCTGGGCAGCATTGTGTGCTGCTGTACCTTTTTCTCCATATCCGTGTAATACTGGAAAATCAAATCACGAAGGGGATGACTGCTTTTGATAGTGTCCTTAATATTGTCTTTGCCTTGTGCATGTGCATCCACCTTATTGAACTGACTATCACGTTCACCTACGACTGTTTCCCAAATTAGAAGCTGCGTTGCAATATAATGTGCGACTTCTTTGGTATGAGTTGGGTTAGACATATCCCAGTTTGTTTCACCGTTACCTTGCCATCCATACTGCATAATGCGTCCGATATATGCTTTAATAACAGTCGGTGCAATCGTAGGATTCAACTCGGAAGGATAGTTGTTCCAGAATGTTTCATCAAATCCATCGTACTGATCGCCGGTGTGGACACCAACGCCTGGCTCAATGCAGTACATGGCTTTGCCTTCAAATGAATCTTGGAAAAACATAGAATAACGCGATTTTCCATAGCAGGGTGACCCCAGTCGCTGGGATTTGTTGAGTTATCTCCGCTTCTTGGTACATCAAGGATATAAGCCGTCATCTGTTTTGTGTCTGCAAATACTGTCGATGTCATTCCGGAGAAGACTCCCAGACTCATAACAATCGACATCAAAAACGATATGATTCGTTTTCCTTTACTCATCATAAGTTCCTCCTTAAAATTTGCAAAAGAAAAAGACCCATCATTTGATGAGTCTTTTTAGCATAGTGTTAAATTTAAGCGTATCCAACAAAAATGTTGTATTCGTTGTTTCCCAAATCCTCCGTCCAAATCCAAAAAGCAGTAAAACCACTTTCTACATACCAATTTAAACGATCCCTCAAATCTCTCTCCAAAAACTTGCTGTCGGCATTCGCAAAGATGGGATCATCATTGCAAGCTGTTGCTGTAGAATCCAATTTCAAACCTATGTACTGGCCATATTCTATCGCATCGGTTAAATATGGACTGATGTCAAACGGTTTTTCTTCAGGTACAGACGGCTCAGGTGTTGATTCCGATGGCTCTGTTGGTTTCGATGTTGGAGGAGATGTTTCCTCAGGATTGGATGGTTGAGGTTTTTGTTCAGGCTTTTCCGTCGGTTGTGATTGTTTCGGTGGTTCTTTATCATTAGACGGTACTTGCGTATGGGAAGATGCAGGTGGTTTTTGGGTTCCTGAACCTTCAGATTTTTCAGTGGCGACGCTTTGACTGTCTGATGGATCAGACTGGGTTTGTATATCTTCACCTGAGTCTGGTTGTTCTGATTCTAAACTGGAACTACTTTGTTCTTCAGATGAGCTATCTTCTTCCAGCATAGATACAGACTGAGATGAACTGTCTGAATTTTCCTTGTTTGGCTGATATCCGGAACAGCTGCACAAAAGCAAGAATATACAAACGAGTATTGGCAAAATGAGTTTCTTCATACTGTGACCCCCCTTGTGTCTTTACCTTATTACACCAGAGTATCACAAAAAATGCAACATCAGCTTGCCAAAACTTGATATGCCCGATCTGCTTCATCAACACAGCGATTTAACATTTCGAAATATCTCTGTGGTGATATCTCCGTATCCAGCCACTGAGTCGCCCGATAGGAATAACACCCTACCGATTCATTGATTGCATGACTCCCAAGCACGCTCTTCAGATTCAGTTCATTGACCATCTTTTTCTTTTTGGCAGAACTAACATGCTGAATAGATCGTGCAAGGCAGATTACCATCAATGGATGAAGCGCAGAAAAGGATATCTGCAGATAATAGTCTCGGTAACCAAGCATAATGGATGTATCATCTTGGTCATCGGCGGACATTTGATTTAGAATCATACTGCGTGTATGCTCTGCGATGGTCTTTCTACGCTCCTGTTCTTCTTTGCTCAGCTCACAATACTCCATACTTTTATCACCTCCCATACTAAATTTCAGTTGGAAAATTATCTTGGTGCAGCAATATGGGTAATCGCACCCCAGATACGATTGCTCTCCATATTGAGACCGAGAATTCTAACAGTGACGCGGGCTCCTCTCGGAGGACGACCGCGTTTCGGATAGCTGCAGAGGCAATCTACACCTCCATCAAGTGCGACAAACACACCTGTTGTATCTACCATACTGACCGTTCCAACATAGCGATTTCCAACAGAAAATCTTCTCAAAGCTTTTTCATAAGGATTTTCTCCTGCCTGTTTGACCGATGCACTGGCTTTGATATGATTTCGGTCACTGCGGTCAATGCTTAGAATCTTAACGAGGACACGCTGTCCAGGCTGAAACTGCGAAGAAGCATCCAGTAGTCTTTGATAACTCAATTCTCTGAGAGGAATGTAAATTTCAAGACCAAACAAATCTACAAAAATGCCGGCGCGAATTACAGAAACGATTCTCGCTTCTGCACACACTCCTTCATAAAGAATGTTATTTCCGTCTCTATCAGTACCGAAATAATATTCCTTGCGTTTGGCGGCCATTGCCTCCAGCCTGCTGGCAACCGCAACACCTGACTGAGGATCAATGCCCTTAACGATATAATCCACCTCTGCACCGAGGCGTTTTGTCAGCGTATAGTGCATGACATCTTCTTGAGATCGTCCACGATTATCCTCAGGTGGAAGAACAGCTTCTTCTGCCGGAATGATGACCTTGAAGTCGCCGTGATAAATGACTGCGAGAGAACGGGAGGGATTATCCTCAGGCTGTTCAACGCCTTGAATCGTGCCGGTCAGGATCTTCTGCGTTTTCATAGACTCAATCAAATCCAACAAATCGTTCCTGGCTTTGTCAGCTTCCGTTTCGACCGTGCGATGCTCATCAATTGAAAGAACATTTACAGCGGTTCTGGTTCTGGTATTTGCGCGTTTCCGTCTGGTAGTTGTTTTGACCTCCTTTTCCTCTGTATCAGACTCAGATTTTGGAGTCCTGGTCCTCCGGGACCTTCGTGGTTTCTCTTCTGCTTCTGTTTCAGTTTGGGAAACAGTGCCTAATTCTTCGCCTTCGACGCCGTCTTCCGGCATTCTTGCTTCAGAATTCTCCGATTCCAAGTCAGTCTGGGAATCAGAAGAATTTTCCTGAGGCAACTGTTCCAGCTCTGTTTCGTTTCTTTTGGTTTCCATCTAAGAGTTCCTCCTTGTAAATTAAAATTCAGTCGGCGGTTTTGCCGAACTGTATAGGCTTTTTTTGCGTTCCGGTTTTTTCTCCGGTTCAGGTGTTGATATAGGCTCACTTTGAATTGGTGGCGAACAAACATAAGTCGGTCGATAATTCATAATAGAAGTTTTCTGAATCTGTTTAACCATCGGGTGTTTTGTGTAGTCCATTTTCTTCAGTTTTAGGACATTACATCCGCGAATAATGCATAGCAGATCTTCGTTTGGTAATCGAAGCACCTCATCAGGAGTAAGTAAGCGCCGTTTTCCTTGCCCTTCCGTATGGCGATATTGCGGTATTACTTGAGCAACTGCGATAGTTCTTCTTACCGTCATAGTAGAATTGACTTCTATGCTCATATCTCCGCTGCGAGCGGAAAAATATTCTGCGCTAACATCATCGGTACATCCAAGCATAAGTTGGATGTCACAGTTTCCGACGATTTCTGACCAAAGGTTGTTGGGATATCGATTTTGTAACTGGCCTAGACTTTGTACAGCCAGCATCACTCGGATATTTCTTGAGCGAATGGTACTGAGAGAACGGCAGAAGTCAGATCCATCTGGCGCTGCTCCAAGTTTGCCTATGTTATTAAACTCATCCAGTATTAAATTAACGGGAACGTCACAGCTGCCATTTGGTCTGGAGTCGGCATATCTCGTCAGCTTAATAAACATACATGAGAAAAATAGAGATGATAAAAATGCCATTGTTGCATCTTGATCACTTAAAACAATGTAATAGGCACATTTTCTCTTAGCCGGTAAAGTCAGATCGATGTCTGAACGGCTTGTAATTTTCTGAACGGCCTCGTTTTGAAGCACCTGCAATCGCGTACCAAGTCCCAGTATGATGCCGGAGCGAACCGTGTCACTGGACTGAGAAAAAAGATTATAAGGTGCCCGTGCCGGATGGTCGAGTGGAAGCTTCTCAAAAATTGCAGTGAGTTGTCTTTCACTGTGTTGTGTCAATGCCTGATACACCGCCGGAAGATGCTTCATATCTACATTACGACTCCGATCCTGATCAACAAGTAGGATCAAAGCTTTTAGCAGATTTCCTTCACCATTATCCCAAAAGTGATCTCCTTTTCCGGAACTGGTATTTCCGATAATGACATTCGTAAGAACCTGTGCCATCAAAGTATCTCCGTTTAAGTCTGACATACAGTTCCAAGAATCACTGTGCTCTGGGGTTACCAGATTAAACACCTTGACTTCGTAGCCGTTGTTGCGGTACATTTCTGCTGTATCTGCATAAAGCTCTGCCTTGCTGTCTGTAATAATTACAGATTCACCACGTTTCATTGCCTGGAACAAAGCATTACGAATAACAGCTCTTGATTTCATGGTTCCGGATGCACCAAAAATAGCAATATGACGATTGAGTCTGGTATCCTTTGGCATACAGACAATTTTACCTTTGTATTCGCCCAATATAGTACCTTCAGCTTTTTCTGGTGTGGTTACTTCCAGCTCCTCTTGCATTTCTTTCTCGCTCATCCATGTGGCGGTTCCGTATGTGCCGTTTTTTACCACCTTGAAGCCGCGTTCATCATAGTCTTTGCTTCCAAATTTATCGTGAAACTTTACATAAGCAAAAATTGCTGCTCCAACAACCAGAATAAATAGAATCCCTTTCATCCCGTTTAAGGTAAATGCCTGCGGGAAACAGAATAGTGGATTAAAGTTCACAGGACGCATTGTGTTCTGTCCGCCAAGCCCGCCGCTGTCCATCCAAATGGAATAGTTTGTGAGCAATTGTCCAATCAGTCCACCCAAATAAAAAAGTGCCGCCAAACCCAGTATGGTGGCAGCAACAATAGCGGCTTTTCTATATTTATCTTTCAACCATAAATTCCTCCTTTTGCCCCATTGCTTTTTCCACTAATCTCATACTGATAAATTTCAAATAGACCTGTGGACCAAGATATTTACGGAGGAGAGGTCCCTGTTCAGGAAAACACAGGATTTCAAATGATTTCATATCAGTCTGAAGTGCTTCGCGCAATCGGATTAAGCGTGCAATATCATTATCCAGATACGAATACACATACTTGTTATCAATAAAGGCATCATATTCCATCATACCTTGTCCTCCAGACTGAGTTTCCTTGTCAAACAACAAATCCAGAAGTTTAGTTTTCCATCCAGGTATGGAAAGAAGACGAAGTAGTCTTATGCCAAAGTCATTCATAGGTACAAAGTAGATGTTCTGATAGATGCTGTCGAATCTAAACTCCAAACGCCTGTTCTTTTCAGTTTCCATCAATGTTTTGAGTGCAATCTCCTCAGACTCACCTAACAGAATTGCCGACTGAATGTTTTGAACACCGG
>OMAN01000821.1_pt1 | contig 11105 bp, 7 predicted proteins | sample 1644701 | NCBI WGS metagenome assembly OMAN01 (sample SAMEA103958124, study PRJEB25191) | human gut metagenome | biome: human-associated habitat [ENVO:00009003]; feature: intestine environment [ENVO:2100002]; material: feces | place: Germany | collected 2013/2015 | reverse complement strand
CTTTTTGTAATACCTTTAAATCCACTAGTAGAATAATCGTTTAATTGGTCTATTATTGATGTAATTATAGCAACTAAGGGTTCATCATAATAATTATAATTCCAAGCATTATATCTAAAAATTATGTAGTCATTTTCAGTTTTTAACTTATCTTCAATTTTATCAACTATAAAAGTTTTCCCTACTCCCCATTTACCATCAATGGCAAAAGCACGATTATCTTCTTCAAAGCTAGTTGTTTTAATAATTTCTGCGATGTTTTCAATAAATATATTTCTATTAAGGAAATCTATTTTTTCTGCCATTGTTTATTCTCCTTTACTAAAATTTTAGGTAGGTTGAAAAGATATTTTTTTCTTTATCGCCATCAAGTTTTTGGAACTTTTGATAATTTACTTTCACACCATCATCAAGGTCTATTTGAATGTTCATATTTGAAGCGTGGTTAAGAATTTCATCGTAAGCCTTACATTCAAGTATTTGTTTGTTGATTAGGTCAAGTTCTTTCTTCGCTTTTGCTTTTTCAGCAGTTAAATTTGATTTTTCAATAAATTGTTCAAGTCTATCTTTTTCGTGCTCATATTTCCATTGAATATCATGTAAATATGAAAGCCTTACAGTAGGAATAGTATTTAAGTCATATCTGTGAAGATACATAAGAGCTCTAAATCCACCATTTTTGCCACTATCAAATTGCCAATATATCGGCCTGTTTTGATATTTTTTACAATGGTCTTTAAAGAAATCATTTGCAAGATATTCTCTTATTACATTTCTTGGTGTGTCATTAGATTTTTCATCAAGTGCATTTGCAATAAATCTTAAATTTTCTTCCAATGTTGCTTGCCCAAAAATAAGTCTTACAAACTCTATAACCCTATCAACAAGATTAAACTCAACATAATCATTATCCGTATTTACAATACAATTATCATCTGTTGGTAAAAAAGCATTCGTTACTGTTTTAATATTTTTTATTATTGATACATCAGGATTATTAAGCATATTAAAATAGATTTCCCAGTTAAAATCTCCACCAGCAAAAATCAAACCTTCTTTATAAGGGCTATATCTTCCAAAAGCACAGCCCACAATATATGAAAGCAAATCTTTAACAACATCTTGTTTTGTTCTAACATAAATATTGCCTTTCATACTTTCTGGAATATCTTCTTTTTTGTCGTAAATTCTTGCAACCGTTACATCTTTAACTTCAACATCTGGTGTAAGTTCATCTTGCAACCCATAAATGTCAATAAAAATTCTATTAAGTTCTTCTTCGTTTTGTTTTAAGGTGTCAAATCGCTGATTTACTATATTTTTATAACTAACATATTGTGAAGCAATGTTCCAATTTGCATTTATTCCAAAATCAGTTGGCAACAAAGGATTTTTCTTAAAATCCCAACTTGTTTCATATTGGTCATAATCAATTTGAGAAGTTTTAATTAAGCCGACAACTAAGTTGTCAATATTAAAACTCTCTCCGCCGACATAAGGAATTTTCAACATCTCTGATACATTCATATTTAATGTTGGATTTAGGGCATTTACTAAATAACTAATAATTGGGCTATTAAACAGACCCAGATAATACTTATCATTATTCGTAAAAGCACAGTTTGCACCACTTCCAAATATAGAATTATCCATTATCCTAACAGATAATTTATTTGAAAGTGCAGACCAAGTTAAACCATTATTAAAATAATTTTTAACATTTTTTATTGTTCTTGAAGAACACCCATATAAGAATTTTGCATAATCTTTTATTTCAAAACCATCATTTTCCCAATTTATAACATATTCTTTATTACCATACCAACGTCTAAAAGCTCCACCTTTTGCCATTGATATCCATTTTTTACTATTATCTTGCGAACTAAAATTTGTTTTACTATATTCAACTTCAAACCATAATCTTAAAAAACGATTATTATCAGATGTAGATAATCCGGTTGCACATTCAATTTTATCGCCTATTAAAGCATCTGTATTTTGAAACAAATTGTATATCGCATTACTTAACCAATAAGCAAATGGGTATCCATTTATTAACCTAAACTTTCTTATATTATTTTGATAAACATTTCTTTTATTCAAGAAGGCCATTTCTTTCTCTTGTTGAGATCTATATTCAATCAAACGATAAAATTTTGTGTTATAATCATCTATAATACTTTCTCTCATTATGAACGAAGTTGTCTGAACAACTTCTCCGCCTATATCTTCAAATGCTCTTGCTCCTAAATGTAACATACTAACAAAATTTTTATTTATAACTATTTGTCTAAATCTTTCATAACTTTGTAAAAACATCCAACTATGCATATTTATCATAGCAAGAAAACCATTTTGTTTTACAAGTAGGACTTCCATAAACATTGAAAACAAATCTGCTTTACTATTTGGATAAAAATTTCGTGCAAATGTCGACAATTTTTCATTACTTAGAGTTGGTAAATAAGGTGGATTTGTTGCTACTATATCATATTTTGAGCTTAAATAAATTGCTTGTCTTAATAAGTTTGTGAGAATTGGTTTTATATTTTGAACTGCAAGAATATTTGATATTTGAAATTGATTGTCATCAACATTTTGAACTTCTTTTAAAACTATATCATATTGTTCTGGTGTGTATTTAAAATCCTTTATTAAACTTCCATAAAGTTCGGCATCTTTAAATTTTTCAATCAAATCAAGCACAATCTCTTCATCTTGTGTGTTTAATTTTGCAAGAGATATAAAATCTTTAAGTTCTTGCATATCAATCAAATTGCTTTCTTTTATATCAATAACATTCGGATAAACTTGCCTTTTCAAAAAATCTTTATCATAATTTAAAGCTTTCATTGTAAGAGCAAAAGAAGTAAGTTGAGCAGCACGCTTATCAACATCAATTCCAAACAAATTATTTTTTAAAATCAGTGCAGGTATTTCACTAGGCAAATATCCACTTTCTTGATACATTTTATAGAATATTTCAAAAGCATAAACAAGAATGTGCCCCGAACCACAACAAGGGTCTATAAATGTGATTTCTTTAACATTCTTTCTTGCATATTCTTTATTTATCTCATCAAGTTTTTTCTTTACTTCTTCTGTTTGCTCCGCATCTTCCACATAATACTTCATATATTTTTTTAAGTTTGAAGCTTTATGACCATCAACCCACATTTTCCCCAGTGAGTTTTCTACCATATACCTAACTATCCAATCAGGTGTAAATAACTGTGTAACAGCTGGTAATGTCCCTTTATTTATTTTATCTTTACTTGCAAAAACTTCATCTTTCTTCTCTGAAATATAAAATTGATAAAGCCACCCAATAATTTCAACTTGGCTTGCATTTTCTCCGTTTTCATCTTTAACTGTTATGTTGAAATCTCTGGCGTCAATATCATTTACCAAATGAGCAATAACGGAGTCATTGTCGTCAATTAAATGGTCCGGAAGCAAAAGTTCAACATAATTGTCAATTTTTTCAAACATTAGTGGCATAACTTTGTTAAGTTCATTGCACTGGCTAGTCAAGATATATCTATAAAGTTCATTTGTTTTGTTTTCATCTTGGTATTTATAAACAATTTCTTTATCAACAAAAGATAACTTATCTGCATAAGTTACAGCATCTGGCTCCGATTTTCCGGCAGTGGTAGAGCCAATAACATATATTACTTCGCCATTCTTTCCGTTTTTTAAATATCCATTAATTTCCATAAAACGCAATGCAACAATTCGATTAAACCAAGTGTATGCTATCTCTTCAATGGCATCTTGATATCCCACTTGTTTAACTCTTTTAATAAAATCATCACGCATTTGTTTAGGATAATTATAAGTTATTCCATTTATAACAAAACCTTTATCAGTTTCTGCTTGAATTTGACTTTCCGGCTTATTCTCATAAACCCCAAGCAGATTTGCTCTATCTGATATAATTTTTATTAAATCTCGTCTTGCATTAACGGCGAAATTTCGGAGTGCAGATTTATTCATTCGTTACCTCTTATTTAATATTTATAATTACGTTATCTTTAACTTTTTCTTTTAATTTTGCTTTCAAATCATTTGCAAGTTTATCAATATCTTCTTCGGTTTCAACTTTTACAATTGATTTTTCAAGAATTTCCCCAATAGACAATGAAACAGTTTTCTTAAAAATCTTCTTTTCTATCTTTTTGTTTGGATTTTTCTTGCATTCTTCTTCATATTTCTCTTCATATCTTTCTCGTGCTTGGTTAATTAAACTATCACGCAATCTAATTGCTTCTTCACGAACATTATGAATTGTTGCTACAATTTGTGATTGATTTGCTTTGTCTTTAAGTATTTTGAATTGTATATCCAAACCTTCCGCAGTTATTTCATATCTATTGTATACATCAATAACCTCTTTGAGCATATCATCAATTTCTTTGCAAATAGGTTCTGATTCCTTTTCAAGGATTTTAATTAAAGTGTTATCAAACTTTTGACAAAGGTCTGGCAATCTATAAATTTCTTTATAAGGGCTTTCAAGCGAGATTATACTATCAATTTCACTAATAATATCTTCTACATTATATCCCTCAAAATAAGTTTTGTTTTGTTTGTATATATCTATTCTATTGCAACCTTTTTCAAAGATATCTCTTTGGTGCTCAAAGAAATTTTTAATTACATCAATGTTTGATTTATACTCCATAAGTTCATTTTCACTATCTATGAATTTTTCAAATAGTGTGCTTGCATCAGTTATTGAACTTAATTTCTTAAACAACTCAAAACTTTTGTTTACCAAATCATAACCCGGATATTTATAACTATTATGATAAGGAATATCATTCAAATAAGTTAGCTGATAATCATAAGTTCTATAATATCCGCTTTGTGGATATAATCCTAACAAAGATTGAATATGATAAAGTTCATTTTCGCAAGTTCTTTTTATCATTTGTCTAAGTTCTTCATCATTTGTATAACCGACAGATTGAGTAAAAACATTCTTGTATATTCTCTTGATATTTTCAACAATTTCATCACTTGTTTTGATTTTTAGTTTTACTGCAATACGGTCTTTATAATCTCGTTTAGTTAAGTAATCAACTAACTTGTCGTCATTAACTGTTATTGGATTTCCAACTAGTTCAAGTTTAATATCATCATTCAATAATAGGTTAATTACAATAGCTGCAATATCAATTTCATTCCAACCATAAGGGATTTTTTGGAACCTTTCATACAAACTTCGCAAGTTGATTGGCATTCTTCTTTCATATTGTCTTTCAACATATTTTTCCATTTCTTGAATTGCTAATTGATTTGGAACAACACCATCAATACTCATTTGTCTTTTACTTGAAAGTAAAGATTGCAAATCGCTTGCTTTTTCATAATATTTGGTAATGTAATTCAATTTTGTATATGTGCTTTCAACCAGTATTTTAAACGCTTCATTTATTCGTTCTTTTGCACTCTTTTGTTTTATTTCAAGTTTAGAAGCATTTGCAAAAATATCCGACTTTTCAATTCCTTCAAGAATTAAATTATATGCCCTTTCTTGCTTTCTTCTAAGTTCATCTGCTTTTAAAGATAAAATCTTTTGTATGTTAGACGATGACGCTCTCGAATTCCTTGTTCTAATATACTTTTCTAATTTAAGGTAACCTTCAATCTCATCAACAAGCAAAGGATTGTCTGGCATTCTAATTACAACAATATGATTTACTTGGGTTTTTATCTTTATCTCTTCATCACTAACTGTTCCATAATATGGAGTGTAAACACAGAGTCCAAGTTCATTAACTTGTTGCCCACGCGGATTATCATCAACAATTTGGTTAAATGAAAATAGATTAACATTGTTGTTGTATTTATATCTAAAATCAACAATGCTATTGAAGATTTGGTCTCCAATAAAGCCAATAATCTCGCTTGGAGCCAAATTCATAGAAGCTATTTCTCTATTAACATCTTGTTCATCATTTGTTAAAAATATATATTTATCGCCATCTCTTTGAATAAGATTTTGACTATATAATCTTTTAATGCTCTCCTCAATCTTTTTTCTAAGTGCAAGTTTATCATCATCAATCCCGCTTAAAGATAAAGTGGTCAAATTTTCTATATTTGCAGGCATTTTATCATCAAGGTCTTTAACCAAAAACAAAGTTTTAAGTAAGTTTAAGTCATCTGGCATAACAAGATTTTCATTATTTTCTGCTCTTGTCATAACATTTCTTATTTCATGGTCCAAGAAAGTTTCAATTGAATTATAAAATTCACCAAAAGGAATTAATGCTCCCAACTCTTTATTTTCATTTTTCATTGCACTTTCTTTGAATGCAGAAAGAAGAGAACGTTCACCTTCCGAAAGATGTTTTCCACTTGCCCCTCGATTTCTTATACTATTATAAGCCGATTGTAATAGATTAAATTGGTAAGGCAAGAATGGATAAATTTCAACAAAATCCTTATCTGACTTGAATATTTTAATGTCTGGGGTATCACTACTAAAAGATATAAGATTTTTAATGACTGCACCTTTTTGAGCATACATTTCTTTCAGACTATCTGTCGCAAATTCATTCTTTGCTAGAATTCTTTTCTTGATAACTTCATCAACATTTGAAGAAGAAAGGGAAATTCTTATGCTAAATCTACCTTGAATTTTAGAAAAATCTTTATTGTTTATATTTTTAGAAACAGTATCAATTGCTTCTTGACTTGTAACAAAAACCCAAGCACGCCCACCACATTCAACACCAAGTCTTTCGACAATAGTTTGAAGATTTAACATAAGCCCAGAGTCGTTGCCAATGTATTGTCCCATTTCATCAATCATAAAAATTACATTATGGTTTCTACCTTTGCTTTCAATATATTCCCTAACTTTAATAGCAAATTGGTCTATACTCAAACTAAAATTACTTTCTGCCTTTTGGTATGTATTTCTTGCAGCTTCAAGCGTAATATTATTTGTCTTTGAAAGAGCTTCAACAATATTATCTTCTTCAAAATAGAAATCGTCCCTTCTATTTTCCCATTCATCTCCACAAATCTTTTTAAACTCGTTTTTAAAGTTTTCATAAGTGCCATTTTTAACCATTTGTCTTTCTAGTTCTGCAAGCCAAGGCATACTTTCTGAAAAACCTTGCATACGATTAAACACCTTATTGAATACCTTAACAAGTCCTTCTTTATTTGTTTTGGCATCTGCGTCTGAAACGCTATCAATATTAAATAAGATAACATCACTATTATAATCAGAAGCTGCTTTCATATTAGCAACTATCATTGCGTCATTTATTTTATCTTCAAAATATTGATAAGCTCTCTTACCTCTTATTATTTTATTCCCTAAAATATAAGATAAAATTTTAAGAAAGTGAGATTTACCACTACCAAAAAAGCCTGAAATCCAAACTCCAACATCATTTGTTTTAGATTTTAGCGCATCAGCATACTTTTCAAAAAATGTTGCAAAATAACCTTTCAACTCTTTTGTTACAACATATTCACTAACTTCTTCATAAACAGCTTCTTCTGTGTCTTTCCCAACTTTAATAACACCTTCAAGTGGTCTGTCAATAGATTTCTCAAAAATTTCTTTAATAATCATAACATTTCTCCTAATTTAACTCGTAAGATTGTTTTAAAAGTTCTTTCGTCTTCGTTAAATCGTCTCCAATCTTTAATGATATTTGCATATCTCCACAACCCCAATGTCCAATTTCTCTTATATCTCTTAAACTATCGTCTAATTGGTAATTATCTGGATTTAATTTAAAATTAACTAAAATTTTTGTTGGATATATTTCTATTGTTGCAAAATTCTTAATTTTCTTAAAAGCTGTATATAATTTTAATACAACCATAGAGACATCATCTCCAAGAGACATAATATAATCTTTAATATCCTCAAACATATTTTTTAATGCTTCTGGCGCTTTCTCATACTGTTCTTTAAAAGTTACAAGATTATACTTTGAAGAGCCTTTCCCTTTATCTGTATCACCAACAATATTTTCAACGGTTTTTGTGTTAATCAATTCAAACATTAATAAATCATTGCTGAATTTTGTATAACGAATAAGCGATATATTACTATCAATAAAATTTATTGCTTCTTCATCATATTTATTGAAATCACCTGCAATACATATCACCCTTGGTGATGACCAATCAATATTCTCCGCAGTTTTTTTATCTTTTTTGTCAAGAACTAACCATTGGAAATCTTTTTTATGATTTACTAGCCAATTCAAATAATATAATCCTTGATTTATAACATTTTCGTTAACATTTCTTTTATATTCAAATATAACGGGACAATTGTTTTCATCTATTCCTATACTATCCATTCTTCTTTTATCATTATCTACACTCCATTCACTTTGAAGAAAATGAACACCAAAAAATTCAAACATATTATCTTCAATAACTTTTTGAATTTCTTTCTCAAGTAAAACATTAGATGACTTTAATTCTTCTACCGTGTTTCCATATCTAAATAGTTTTATTTCTGACATATTTTCTCCTTATAATAATTTAAACGCTCTATAATAGTTGTCGCCTTTTATTTCATTAAATAAATCTAATCCATAACCCGAATACGTCCCCGGAAAGAATAAGATTAAAGGATTATTAGTTATAAATGGAAATAAATTATTTAATAATTTGTGAGCTCTCATAATCGGGTAAATTTTACCAACGCCTGTTATAAATATAATATCATTAGGTTCCACTTGCTCTACAATTTTCTTGACCATCATATTGTTCTCAGTTTTTAATCCAAGTGAGTTTTTTATTGTATCTACAAACTTTTCACTACCATATTTTTTTTCAAGCTCAATTGCTCTTTCAAGATACCCTTTTTCTTTAAGGCAATCTATTAAAATCTCAAATAAATCAATCTCCTTAATTTTAAAGTCATCATTACTATTATTAATTTTCTGTTTTAACATCTTAATATGTTCTCTTACTTGAAATTCATCTTGTGGATTGTAATCGAATATATAGAAAGGAATTTCATTCCCTAATCCTAATGTTTTTATAAAATCCGGAGATTTTATTCTTTCTTCAATCAAATTTAATTTTTCTATGGTTGTCATACTAAACTCCTAAGGCCTCTAAATATTTTTTATCTCCAATTTCAACAATATGGTCTTTTATATTTTTGTTTAATATTGGCGGCATAATCATATAAACACTTCCTAAATCTCGTAACACACCAGCATCAATTAAAACTTTTCTTAAAGAATTTTTAACTTTCGCTTTATTCTCATCTTTCCATTTCGCAATAGTATCACTTTGCTGAGCTTTACATAACATAAATTGGTTCAGTTCAATATCTGTCAATCTATAATTCATAAGTTCAATTTTATCTTTTATAACTTCATTCATAAATTCAAATACAAGCCTATCTGTTTTCATTAAAGCATATAAAGATAGCAATGCGGATATATTGTATGGTTCATCGGCTATAGCATATAATAAGAAATCATCTAATGCAGCCATTCTGGCAACTATTTTGTAAGCAAGTTCTTTACGCCTTCTTTCTGTATTAACCATAAAAATATTGTTTGAAATAGAATTTTGTATTATGGCACCCAAATCATTTGTGTTTTTATATTCTTGGCAAGCAATTTTCATTTCTTTGCTTAATAATCCCATATCTTTGATTTGTGATGAATATTTTAATTCAGTAACCATAAAAGCCCCTTTTTATTTGTATTTCATAAAAAGTATAGCATATTTTTGCATTTAATACAATAAAAATCCGGATAATTTCCGGAACAAAGCCAGAAATTGCCCAGATTTTTCAATTTCTTTAAAAATCGTCTTCTAAAAGTTCTTCAATATCCACTATTTCATCAGTAGTCAATTCATCACCTAAACTGAATAACCAGTCAAATTCTTCTATTTTATTACTATTAGGTTCCTCTATATCTTCATCCATTGTTTTACTCCTTCCTTTCATACTTTTTATTTAAAATTTCTATTTGCTCCTTTATTTTTTCTCGTGTTTCCGCAGGTTTTAATATTTCAAAATGTTCACCATATTGAAGCGCCCAATAGATTAAAGCTTGTTCATTAACTCTTAATCTAACAATACATTCACTATTTACAGGGTTTGCTACTTGAAACGTATCTCCAAACCAATCAATAAGTTCATTGATATATTTAGGATTTTCAACTTTTATTGTTGTATCAACAGATTTACCAAATGTCATATAAATATGTTCATTGATATAATTTTCCTTTGAAATAGCCTCTGAATTATCTAATGTTGAAATTGGTTTTATTGGCTCATCTACAATCGAAATGTTTGAAATACACTCTATTTTATAGTTTGAAATATCATTATATTTATCATAATTACAAACTAAATAATACCTTCCTCGGGAATTAACCATAAAATAAGGACTAATTAAAAATTGTTTACCTTTAAATCTTGGTTGCATTTCTTTCTTTGAAGAATATTCATTATAGTTAAACTTAACTTTTTTGCCTTGTGAAATCGCTTCATTTAAAACTTCAATTACATAAAACATCTCTCTGTTTTTTGAACGAGCTATTGTATCAACCTTATGAATTGTATTATATTTTGGTTTCTCATAAATACTAATAGACTTAGTCAATTTATCAATCAATTCTTTTGCTTGTTTCGCAGGAATATAAACAGATGAATTTATGGCATCGATTAAATATAATAATTCTCCTTGTTCAAACTCTCTGCAAGACAAATAACAACCATTTTTACCATTTTTAGTTATCTCATAACCTACACTTATTAAGGTATTTATATTACTGGCAATCGTTTTTGCATTTGGCTTAACATTATATAATTCTACAATTTTGTTTTGTATATCATTATATGTCAACAAATGATTTTCATCAGAAAACTTTGTCAATACTTCAAGAACATAAAAAATTACAATCTTTTTATCAGGTTCCATTGTATATTCTCCTATAATATTTTCATTATAGCATATTTAAACAGTAAAAAAACGGATTTGTTAAAGATATAGATATATTTTTATATCTTTCTTCTGCCAATAACTCTTGAATCAGATAGACCCTCTGTTCTTCATGTGTCATTGTGGCGCACTTCCTTCTAA
>OMAN01000817.1_pt1 | contig 11158 bp, 10 predicted proteins | sample 1644701 | NCBI WGS metagenome assembly OMAN01 (sample SAMEA103958124, study PRJEB25191) | human gut metagenome | biome: human-associated habitat [ENVO:00009003]; feature: intestine environment [ENVO:2100002]; material: feces | place: Germany | collected 2013/2015 | reverse complement strand
AGTCTATGTGAAGTGGATTGACCCCGATGACCTCGTTGTGGCAGGTTCTACGATTGCTGCTTGGGGCGGTACCCTGCTTGTTCGTAAGGCGGGCTCCGCGCCTACAAGCCGTCGTGACGGCACTATCGTTCTCGATAGTAAAACACGAGACGCTTATAAGAATACTTACTTCTGTGACAGTGGTCTGTCCAACGGAACGAAGTATTACTATAAGTTCTTCCCCTATACAACTGCAAATGCCTACACTGACAGCACGGATGACGAATTCAATGCGATTCCGACTGTTCAGGTTGCAGGCATCACAAGCTGGAATGTTACCGGCATGAGTGCCTCTTCTGAAGCAGGCAACGGTAAGATGACCGTTAAGTGGACTGACCCTTCTGCTTCTATTTCTGCCGATGGCGTGACTCTGGCATCGTGGGCAAGCACCACAATTGTTGTGAAGAGCGGCAGCTACCCTACAAGCAAGGATGATTCCGGCGCTGTTTATACGCTAAAGGTCACGACACGCAACCGATATTCCAGCACGCCGTTGACGATTACCGGTCTGACAAACGGAACGAAGTATTACATTGCTTTCTTCCCAGAGACCACGGACGGCGGCATCAACACCTCTACGTCTCAGCGGACGACTGGTACAGCAAACCGTATTACGATTGCGAACGTACCCGCCCAGAGCGGTACACTGACCTACAATAAGTCTTCTCAGTCTCCGAGCTGGAGCAATTATAACACGACTTATATGACGATTGGCGGTACGACATCCGGCACGAACGCAGGCAATTACACGGCTTCTTTTACGCCGAAAACCGACTATCGCTGGTCTGATGGGGCGATTACCGCCAAGAGCGTTGTTTGGTCTATTGGCAAAGCGACTGGTACGTTGACTGTGAGTAAGGCAACAATCAAGCTTAGCTTGAGTAAGCTTACTGATACGTTCACGATTGGTGGCAACTACGATGGCACGCTGAGCGTGACCTCCAGCGCAACTGGCGTTGCCACTGTTTCCCGTAGCGGGAATACAGTTACCGTTTCTCACGTCCACCGAACAAATGGCGAAGCTATTATCACCGTGAGCTGCACTGCTGGTACGAACTATTCTGCACCGGCAAGTAAGACTGTCAAAGTTACAGCAGAGTTTATTCTTGCTACGCTGAATGACAACTCTTGGGCGGCTATCCATAGTGTTTCTGGAACTGGCGCAAGCTACTGGGCAGTCGGCGACCGTAAGGCTGTCGCTGTGAGCGGTACTGTCGGCACACAGGCTGTGAACGGTACTTACTACGCTTATATTATTGGCTTTAACCATAATAGCAGCAAGGAAGGTAACGGTATCACATTTGGCACATTCAAAACCGCATTGTCTGGTGGCACGGATATTTGTTTAGTTGATGGCAAGTACGATGGCTACTCAACAAACGGAACCAAGTATTTCAATATGAACCACAGCTCAAACACCAACTCTGGTGGCTGGAAAGGCTGTGACCTGCGATACGATGTACTCGGCTCAACGAACACGAATGATGGTGATGCCACAGCAACAACTGCGACAAACCCTGTCGCAAATACGCTAATGGCTGCACTTCCGTCAGACCTCCGCGCTGTGATGCAGCCAATGACTATCTACACAGACAATACGGGCGGTGGTAGTGACAATGCGTCTTATGTTACTAAGACCACAGACTACCTTCCGTTGCTGGCTGAGTATGAGATTTTCGGCACACGCACCTATGCGAACTCTGCCGAAAAGAACTATCAGGCGCAGTATGCGTATTACTCTGCTGGAAATTCGAAGGTGAAATACCGTCACAGCGCAACAGGTTCCACTGCTTGGTGGTGGGAGCGTTCTCCTTATTACAACCTCAGCAACTACTTCTGCGCTGTGAACACGTCCGGCTACGCGCACAGTAACTACGCAAGGTATTCCTACGGCGTCGCCCCGGCTTTCCGCGTCTAATCCTGCATCAACAGTATCAAGCCCACGGAAGTGGGCGCGTTCAAATCATTAAGGGAGAGGGACGGTACACCCTCTGCGGTAAATGCAAGGGAACCTCGTCCCCCTCCCCATCCTATAATTAGCAAGGGTACACCCTTTGCGATTAGTGGTGAACGGCTCCAGAATAGTGCATTCGGAGCTAATAAATCCAAGAACGAAAGGAGATTCTTATGTCAGTCCTAAAAGCACACAGGTCTGAAAGTAAGGCTGAGTTCGTCAACGTGGCGAACAAAATCTACATCCAAACCATCGCTTTCCTGTCGAGGTTGTCATCTCGGTACTCCCGGCTCGTATCTAAGTCCGTGTCGGAGCTTGCCTCAGAAGTTGTAGACCACGCAGAAAAAGCAAACAGCATCTATCCATCCGATGCGGCACGAAAAGAACTTCGTAAGCAGCATCTGCTCGAAGCGAGAGCCTCCCTGATGGCTCTTGATGTCCACCTTGCTCATTGTTACGACTTGATGATGACGAACCCGTCCGGTTGTTTTACGACCGGTAGCGGAAACTCTGTCGGTGCGTCAGACGCGAAGAAAAAGCTGGAGCGCATGGCGCAGGAACTTGGTGATTTAATCGATGCAGAAAATGGTCTTTTGACCAATGTGTTGAAAAGCGATAAGAGCCGGTAAACGTCTATGAAAATTTATGGGTGTATTTCTGTAAAACCTGTCGGTTGGGAGTCTTTTGCCTCTCTCTGTTCCACTGCTTGGTGGTGGGAGCGTTCTCCTAATTACAACAACAGCAACAACTTCTGCAATGTGAACACGAACGGCAACGCGAACAATAACAACGCAAGGTATTCCAACGGCGTCGCCCCGGATTTCGTAAACCAGAAATGGTCTGGGTCAATCGTAGTAGCCCAAAGGGTGAACTATGACCCTTACGAAAGGAGAAATACTTCCCGTGATGAAAGTCCGAAACTACCCTTTGATATTTTGACACGAACGCCGCCGGAGTCTCCGTGCGTGCATGGCGAGAGATGCATCTTACCTCGTTTCATGTGTCACCAATTAAGCAGATTAGACGATGCCCTACAAGACATCTGTACGGAGGGTGAATAATTTTTATGAGTAGACGTAAAGGACGTTACGAAAGGCGCAAGACAAGGCGCGAAGAGAATAGGTTAAGGCGTGCCGCCACAGTTGGCGGTCTGCATGATGTCTTTGGATACGATGATATGTACAAAGCCGGAAAGAAATGCTGCAACGGTGTTCGTTGGAAGAACAGCACCCAACGTTTTGAGATGCACCTGTTCTCTGGAACAGCACGCAGACGACGTTTATTGCTTGAGCGAAAATGGATTCCGGGTGCATATGTACATTTCACGATTTCAGAACGCGGCAAGACCCGCCCTATTGATGCACCGAGAATCCAAGACCGTCAAGTCCACAAGGTTTATACCAAGAAGGTACTTCTACAGTTGTATCGTCCTGAGATGATTTACAACAACGGCGCCAGTCTTGAAGGCAAGGGCTTTGAGTTCTCAAAGAGAATGTTAAAAGAGGACTTGCGCTGGCACTTCCGTCGTTATGGACGAGATGGGAATGTGATTCTGATTGACTTCAAACAGTTCTTCCCATCTGTGTCCCATGAAGAAATCTTCAAGCGGCATGAGAAGCTATTGCTGAACCCAGATATCAGAAAAATCGGAGACGATGTTGTCAACACTGTTTCGGGCGGAGTTGGTCTACCGCTTGGTGTCGAGCCAAGTCAGGCAGAAATGATTGCGTTTCCGTCTGCACTGGACAACTTTATCAAATGCCAACTCTCTATCAAGTGCGCCGGTCATTACATGGACGATTATTACGTCATTGTTCCGCCAGACCGAGACGCCAAAGAAATCATGGCTCTGATTGTGGCAAAGGCAGAGAGCCTCAAGCTAACTGTCAGCAAATCAAAGTCAAGAATTGTCCCGCTCACAAAGCCGTTCCGTTATTGCAAAGCAAAATTTATTTTGACCGAAACTGGTCGTGTTGTGATGAACGGAAATCGTGATGGAGTAAAGCGGGCACGAAGAAAAATAAAAGCATTCCGCACAAAAATCCAGAATGGAGAGATGTCATACGACGACCTCTGGACTTCCGTAAACGGAATGCTCGCATACTTTGAGTCCTACGACGACCACAATCGTGTGCTTCGGCTGCGTAGGCTCTTTTATTCGATTTTCGGCTTCTCGCCGGAGCAAATTGAAAACTTTAGAGAAAGAGGACAAAAGGATGAAATACGTTGTGCATAGACGTTTCAAGGACAAAGCAATTTGCGGCGAGGTTAATCTTCCCGCTATGACTGTATGTGAAGAAAGTAATGGGTATATCTTCCATGACGGCAAGCTGCTCTGTTTGGCAAAGAGCGAGAACGCACACCAGTTCTTTGCTCGTGACGATGACGGCGCAGGTATGCTTCGTGGAAAGCTGACACAAGCCATTCAAAAGACGCTCGCAAAACGCGATGCGAACTATCAGAACCGGTGGGACAAGGTTTGGATTGACCCTGCTTGTCAGCCGTACAAGCGTATCGAGTACACAGATTTCTGGCTGTGGAACCATGATTTCTTCAATGCCGATATTGATACGCTCCGACACATCGCAAAGTTGGTAGGAGCAAAGGAGGTTGCTTAAATGTATCGAATTATCACACTGGACGGAACCGAGCTTGGTATGACCGACTCTGTTCTGTATATCAAAATTGGCAACAGCGGCAGTTTTACGCCATGCTCTGTTGACGAAGCGATTGGCGTAGCATTCAACAGCGAACCGTATAATCTGGTTGGTCACGACGAAATTGAGGGTGCTGGCACTGTAGTCGTTGCCAAATGTGACGGCGGCTCTTTGGTTGCCCATCAGCGTGACCTCGTTGACGAATTGATTCTTTCCGCGCTGGAGGTGTAATCGATGAAAGAAAAAATGAAAGCCATGTACCAGTCCGGTGCTATCGACATGAATGGTCTTTTGAAGGCTGTCGAACGCGGCTGGGTCACGATGGAAGACGTAATCGAAATTGTCGGAGAGGACAACTCTCTTGCCATTATCAAAGCTGCAAAGATTGCAGAAATTTCTAAGAGCTGTAACGCCATCATCGTTGCGGGCATTGATTTGGAGCTGACACAGGGTGCCGTTCATTTTAATCTCAGCATCGAAGACCAAGCAAATATTGCGAACCTGTTCCGCGTTGTTGAGCTTGGCGGCACAGAGTTCCCATATCAATCAGACGGTGGTGTCTGCCGTATCTACACAGCCGCTGAGATTGCCAAAATCTATATTGCGGCGCAAACTCTTATTACCACTCAGACAACTTATCACAATGCTTTGAAAGCGTATGTACAGTCACTGGAAGGTGCTGAAGAAATCTCTGCTGTTACATACGGCATGACGCTGCCAGAACCGTACCTGTCTGAGATGAACGCAAAGCTTGCTGTTGCACAGGCTCAGATGAACGCTATCACAGAAAAGCTGGGCAACTAATATGAAGCGGCTGAAGGTATGTCTCAAACTGCTTGTGCTTGCCGTTATCGGCGGTGCAATCTATGTCGGCATTGAGATGCTTTGGCGTGGGCACAGTCATCCATCCATGTTTATTCTCGGTGGACTGTGCTTTGTTTCTATTGGTTTAATCAACGAGCTCTTCCCGTGGGAATTAGGAATCGTGTGGCAAGCCTTAATCGGCGGAACAATGGTGACCTGCCTTGAGTTTATCACCGGCGTTATCGTGAATATATGGTTGAAGCTGGGTGTCTGGGATTATTCTGGACTCCCTCTTAACATTTTGGGGCAAGTCTGTCTACCGTTCTATTTTGCGTGGGTTGGCTTATCTGTCGTGGCAATCGTGTTTGACGATTATCTTCGTTATTGGTTTTTCGGCGAAGAGAAGCCGCATTACAAGATTGTCTGATTATAAAACAATGCTTTTATCAAGGAGGTGGTTCGCATGAACGCCGACGAAAAAATCTGGCGCTATTTGAAATCTGCTGGTCTGAATGATTTCGGCGTCGCGGGTTTGATGGGGAATCTTTTTGCAGAGAGCGGACTGAATCCCAAGAACCTCCAAAATACATACGAGAAGAAACTTGGCATGACTGATGAAGAATATACTGCCGCTGTCGATAGCGGCAGTTATTCCAACTTTGTGAAAGACAGTGCCGGTTACGGATTAGCTCAGTGGACGTACTGGTCACGCAAGGACGCTCTCCTTGCCTCCTGTAAAGCCGCAGGAGCGTCCGTAGGGGACATGGATGCCCAGCTCAACTTCCTGCTTAAAGAGCTGTCTGTGGGCTATTCTGGGCTGCTGAGCACCCTCAAGAGCGCATCGTCTGTCCGTGAGGCATCCAATGCTGTTCTTCTCCAATTTGAACGTCCTGCCAATCAGGGGCAGAACGTCCAAGAAAAACGAGCCAGCTACGGACAAGCTTATTATGACAAGTTCGCTGGCAAAATCCAAATCAATACACCAGAACAGGAAGGAGGATGCAAGTTGAAAATTGTAGACAACCTGACAACGGTTAACTTCCGTTCAGGCAACATGACTCCGAAGTACATCGTCATCCATTATTTCGGTGCACTCGGAACTGCAAAGAGTGTCTCTGAATATTTCAAGACACCGGGTATTCAAGCGTCTGCCCATTATGCGCTTGACGAGGGCGATACCATCTATCGCTGTGTCCGCGATAAGGACATCGCATGGCACTGTGGTGCGAACAAGTACAAGCACCCTGAGTGCCGCAACTCTAACTCCATCGGGATTGAAGCACGCCCTTCCAAAATCAATCGCAAGAGGGTTATGGCTTCTGATACTGATTGGTATTTCGAACCAAAAGTTGTGGACAACCTCGTATGGTTGACAAAGAAGCTGATGGCTCGGTACAACATTCCTGCAGACCACGTTATCCGTCATTATGATGTGACCGGAAAACTCTGTCCGAGACCGTGGTGTTGCGCCGACATGAATGTCTATTACAAGACGAGTGGCGACGCACAGTGGGAAGAGTTCAAAAAGAGAATCAGCGACGGCAAAGAGGATGATGAAGATATGACTCTGGACACATTCAAGGAACTGATGAAGGAGTACCGTGCAGAGCTGCAGGACAATGACTGCGGCACTTGGAGTAAGGAAGCTCGTGAGTGGGCTATCTCCAACGGTCTCATCAATGGCACTGGCACTGAGGTGAATGGTGAACCCAACTATGCTTGGGCTGACCAGCTTACCCGTGAACAGGCTGCTGCTTTGTTCTATCGTTTTGCAAAACTGATGGGTAAAGCGTGATGGCTACATATAGCGGCAGCAGACAGCAAGCAAGGCGAAGGAGAAAACGCACAAGCAAACAGGACGCTTTTTCAAAAAAGCTGATTGACGATATCCGCTCCCTTCTGTGGATTGTTACAGTCGGTGGGTTGCTTTTAGCGTTCTATTGTGTAAAGCGGAACTATACCGGAGCGCTGCCGTGGATTGGGGCAATGGTTGGATTGCCGTGGTCGGCACATGGCGTGGTATGCGCATTTTATTTGAACCTGTGTAAATCTGACCATTCTGCTGGTGGTATCACATTCGAAAGCGCAAAGGCAAAAGGCTTCGTCGAAGACCCAAGCTGGGAGAGTCCAGCAATCTAAGGTGAAGGGCGGCACCTGAAATCCGCCCCACTATCTTTTAGAGAGGAGTTTGCATATGGAATTTATTGTGGAGAATTGGTATGTAATTGTTACTGGCATTGTGTTTATCGTTGGCGGCGTTATGGCTGTCCTGCGTTGGCGCAACCTGTCCACCGACAAGAAGTACGAGCAGATTCGTGGATGGCTTCTGCAGGCTGTTCTTGGCGCTGAGCGCGAGTTCGGTTCCGGTACAGGCAAACTGAAGCTGTCATCCGTTTACGACAAGTTTTGCGAGCGTTTCCCTTGGTTGGCAAAGGTCTTGCCATTTGAAACCTTTAGCAAATACGTTGATGACGCCCTCAGCGAAATGAAAGACGTGTTGAAACAGAACTCTGCTATTGCCTCCATAGTGGAGCCGAAGGAAGGGGAAAAATAATCATCCGAGGAGGTTTCTCTTATGACCGAGCAAGAGACTGTACTGTTAATTGAGACTGAGCAGCGATGCAAGTCCAATACACACAGAATTGACAAATTAGAAGGTGAGCTGAAGGAAATCCAGAGTGAGCAGAAGGCTATCTATAAAATCGCTACTTCCGTTGAGCTCATTGCACAGCGTGTCAGTAATATCGAGGACAAGGTGGATGACACCAATCGTAAGGTAGATGCGCAAGCAAAAGCATGGCATGAGACCGAACGTAAATTGTCTGAGAAGGTTAATGAAACCGAGAACAAACCGTATAAGCAAATCGCCAACAATGTCAACACTGTCAAGGTTGCAATCATTACTTGCATCTCTACCTTGCTTGTATCTGGCATCATTGGCGCAATCATCGCATTTGGAAAATAATATCTAAGAATATTTTGTGGGTGTAAATATTCTATGAGCAGGCTGCAGCAGGACTGTCAGCCGTAGCGTTGAAGCAAGTGATGGGGTCAGCATCCGTACACTTGCGGAGCTTGACTAAGGGTTATGCGGTTCCCACAGGCTGACGTAGGAGAAATCCGAAAGAAAACGCTAACAGAAAATTCATTTGACAAATACCGTTGAAGTAGTCTATAATAATAACACAGAGAGCGCCTGCTGCTAACAAGCGCCCCCTGCGGTGGAAACCCAGACGGTTGCCACAAACATACATTCTTACTGGGAAGAGGGTTTAACCCTCAAACGACAGTGAGCCGCTCTGCTTGCGACAGACGGCTCACTTCTTTCTGTTACGGAACTTGTCCCATGCTTGGATAAGAATCCAGCAGATAGACGCAATCCAAAAAACTTCTTGAAGAGTTATGTATGGTCACCTCCCTGAGAAAAATTTCCCGCGAGGGCTACATACACGCCTCCATTCCGCACTCGCGGGATGACAGGCAACCGTCTTTTTAACCGTACACCGTCTACAAAGGAGATGGGCTATGACTGAACCCGGAAACTCGACGCGGACGGTGGATTCCACAAAAGCCATTATAAAGGACTTCGGTGTAAATGTCAAATAGACAAGATATATGAGAGCTGCTGTTGAAGTACGCTCTCATTTTTTTGTGCGTTGTCACGAATACTATATATTTTTCGGGACAGATTTTGCTAAAAAGAAAAGGGCAGGAATGGGATTTTGATTTCCCAAACCTGCCCTTATTTTTTACGCTGATATATGTATGATGGCTAAAGAAAGCACCCCGTCAAAGACGGGGCACTCCTTAGTAGCCATGTTGAATTCAAAGTGAATTGGTGTAAAAGTGGTGTCAAACCAGAGGTTGTATCACCTGTAACCGTTGTGCCACAATGCTTTCTTAGCTCTGGGGCTTCATCGTCGGGAACAGGATCACATCGCGGATGGAGCTTGCGCCGCACAGCAGCATGGCGCAGCGGTCAATGCCGAAGCCCAGGCCGCCGGTGGGCGGCATGCCGTATTCGAGCGCCATGACGAAGTCCTCATCCATCATGTTGGCCTCTTCGTCGCCGTGGGCGCGCTTTTCGGCCTGCGCCTTGAAACGCTGGTACTGGTCGATGGGGTCGTTGAGCTCGGAGAAGGCGTTGCCCATCTCGCAGCCGCAGATGAACATCTCGTACCGCTCGGTAAGCTCCGGCTGGGCGGGGCTGCGCTTGGCCAGGGGGCTGACCTCCACGGGGTACATGGTGATAAAGGTAGGCTGGATCAGGGTCTCCTCCACCTTCTGGTCGAAGGTCTCATACAGGGCGTTGCCCCAGGTGTGGGGCACGCCGTCCATATCCACGCCCACGCTGCGGGCCAGCTCCACGCCCCGGTCGGCGTCGCCGATGCAGGCCATAAAGTCGGCCCCGGTGACGTTCTTCACGGCGTCGGCCATGGTGACGCGCTGCCAGCTGGGGGTCAGGTCGATGTCGTGGCCCATCCAGGTGACCTGATAGGTGCCCAGGATCTCCTTGGCGGCTCCCGTGAGGATGCCCTCCAGAATGTCCATCATGCCGTCCAGATTGGTGAAGGCCTGATACAGCTCGCAGGTGGTGAACTCGGGGTTGTGCTTGGTGTCCATGCCCTCGTTGCGGAAGATGCGGCCCACCTCATACACGCGCTCCATACCGCCCACGATCAGCCGCTTCAGGTGCAGCTCCGTGGCGATGCGCATATACATGTCGATATCCAGGGTGTTGTGGTGGGTGATGAAGGGCCGGGCGTTGGCGCCGCCGGCGATGGGGCTGAGCACGGGGGTCTCCACCTCCATAAAGCCCAGGTTGTCCAGATAACGGCGCAGGAAGGCCACGAACTTGCTGCGGATCTCGAAATTCCGCTTGGATTCGGGGTTCATGATCAGGTCCACATACCGCTGGCGATAGCGCAGCTCCTTGTCGGTGAGGCCGTGGAACTTCTCGGGCAGGGGCTGGAGGGACTTGCTGAGCAGGGTGATCTCGTGGGCGCGGATGCTCATCTCGCCCTTCTGGGTGCGGAACACCTCGCCCCTGACCCCCACAATGTCGCCGATGTCGAACTTCTTGAAGCGGTTGTACTCCGCCTCGTCCATCTCGTCCTTCCGGGCGTAGAGCTGGATGCGGCCGTCCCGGTCCTGCAAATCGCAGAAAGATACCTTACCCATGCCGCGCTTGCTCATGAGGCGGCCTGCCACCTTGACGGGCTTGCCCTCCATGGCGTCGAAGTTGTCCTTGATCTGCTGGGAGGTCGCATCCCAGTCAAAGCGGGTGATCACAAAGGGGTTCTGGCCCTCCGCCTGGAGATTCGTCAGCTTCTCCCGGCGAATACGGGTCTGCTCGGACAGGCTCAGCTCCGGCTGGGCCTGGGGATTCTTCTGTTCAGCCATGCTTCTTTCTCCTTAGCGTTCGATCTTCTTAACGGTGTAACGGATGTTGCCGAAGGGCGCTTCCACCACGACCTCCTGGCCTTCCTTGGCGCCCAGGAACGCCTTACCGAAGGGAGACTCCTCGGAGATGATACCGTGCATGGGATCGGACTCCTGAGAGCCGACGATCTTATAGCTGGCCTCCTTGCCGTCGGTGCCCTGAACGGTGACGGTGCAGCCGATGGTGATGGTGTCAGACGCGGCGGACTCATCCACGATGACCACATGCTGCAGGATCACTTCCAGCTCGGCAATGCGGGAA
>OMAN01000810.1_pt1 | contig 11196 bp, 9 predicted proteins | sample 1644701 | NCBI WGS metagenome assembly OMAN01 (sample SAMEA103958124, study PRJEB25191) | human gut metagenome | biome: human-associated habitat [ENVO:00009003]; feature: intestine environment [ENVO:2100002]; material: feces | place: Germany | collected 2013/2015 | reverse complement strand
CGACATCAAGCTGCAATTCAGCCGGATAAACTGTTCGGTGTAATCCATTCCTTTGGTGTGTTAGTATATAAATAGATTACAAAGAAACAAAAAATATCAATAGGGTGTATAGATAATTGCCACCAATTATGACATTATCTTCATTTTTATCTCAAACAAATATAAACAACTAGTACACAAACACTTACACAACACATTCAATTCAAGAAAAAAGTATAATTCTCCAGAAAAGATAAAGTTCTTATCCCCTGCAATTAATGAATATTTTTTATCGCCAGAATTCGGAGATAAATTCCCAATAAATGATCCTATGTTAAAACACACGCTATATCCGTCCAAAGGTAACAGAAGAAGATTTATGAATATTTATTTTGAAAATATACATAAAAGGATTATCTTTGCACCGCAAATGAATCAATGATATGAACCAATTACAGACTACATACAGCATACATCACCTTACATCGGGAAATACCCCCCTGTGTAATCACTTCATTGTGCATGTACATTGGTTCAGCGGATTTGTTTAGATTTCCACTCACACGTAATTTATTACCCAACTTTCATCCTACCCACACACGTGCCCGATGAAAGATATATTGCATGATGGTTCTCATTCGGTGAAACCGTCGGGTTGTATATGTTTTACTAAAAAAATTGATTGCTATGTTTACTATTATATCTATTATGTTTGTTGGTATCGGTATAGGATATGTATTGCGCAACTTGCAGTTTTTACAGAAAATAGAAAAGAGTACATCACTCACTATCTTCCTGCTGCTGTTTGTTTTGGGAATCTCTATCGGCTCCAACAGCTTAATCATTAACAATTTAGGCAGATTCGGATGGCAGGCGGCTATATTGGCTACATTAAGCATTTTGGGCAGTATGCTAGCTTCTTTTCTGGTATTTCATCTGTTTTTTAAGAAAGGAGGCAAACAATGAAAGGCAGTTTGGTTGTTGTCGCATTTTTTTGTGCAGGATGTATGATTGGAGCTGTCAATAATTTCCAGTATGACATGCACTCTGTTTCCATGTATGTGCTTTATGCACTGATGCTCCAAGTAGGAATCAGCATAGGCAGCAATAAGAAATTGAAAGAACTGATTAAAAGCTTACGGCTGAAAATGCTCCTGGTACCGATGGCTACCATTGCGGGAACCTTGCTTTTCTCGGCACTGGCCAGCCTGCTATTAAGCCAATGGAGTGTATTCGACTGTATGGCAGTAGGAAGCGGATTCGCCTATTATTCGCTGTCTTCCATCCTGATCACTCAGTTCAAGGAACCGACCATCGGAATACAGTTGGCTACAGAGCTGGGTACCATTGCCCTGCTGACTAATATCTTTCGCGAAATGATGGCACTTTTGGGTACACCGCTTATCAAGAAGTATTTCGGGAAACTTGCTCCCATTTCAGCGGCAGGAGTCAACTCAATGGATGTATTATTACCTTCCATCAGCAGATATTCGGGAAAAGAAATGATTCCTATCGCTATTTTGCATGGTATTCTGATCGATATCAGCGTGCCTGTATTCGTTTCTTTCTTCTGTAACTTATAACTCTGTACCCCATCATACCATAATGTCCGAAAAGCATATCTGACCTATCATTCTGTCAGTAGCTTTTCGGACATTATTTTTTTATTAAAATGAGTTTTTTAATGCCCCGCCGTCGCCAATACAAAGCGAATATCAGCGTAAGAAACTTCATCTCCCAATGCAGCTTTAATAGCCACCACTCCCATAAACTCATGGGTTTCCAGATAAGTCCGGACCTTCTTAATCTTGTCCGCTGTCACTACCTGTTCCAATTTTATTTTATCTTCGCGGAGATAATGTTCCAGATGAGCAGCAATCGTTCCTGTCACCAAATCACGGGTTTTGGCTATCTCCTCTATAGTCATCCCTTGGCAGAACATTTCATAACTCACCAGCTTTGAATCTTTCTTCTTCTCTTTCTGCTTCTTCTTATCCTCATGATGCTGCGCGTCCAGCTTTTGTTCACGTACATCCTCTCCGCCCGAAACAGAAGTAAAGATCTCCGGTCGTTCCAGTTTGTTCTCCTTCATATATTTGCGCACAATGCCCAAAATTTCAAGTCCGTACTTCTCCACTCCTTTCGCACCGAAATAAGGTATCGCTTCCAAAGCTACTGGTGTATCCGGCAACAGATTCACAATACCCATCAATGCCTTTTGCTGCATGATCACATAAGCCGGCATATTCACTTCGCGCGTCTTTGCCGTTCTCCATTCCGACAGAGCACGATAAAGTTCCGGATGCAGAATATCCGTCGGAACTTCTATTTTCACCTTTCCTGAATTGCTGCGAGTGCGTTCTTTCCGTTCTTTTTTCTCCTTCGGAGCCTTGGTGGAAGAACCGGAAGAAGCAGTTTCGCCTTCGAGACTCAACATCACTTTCGCTTTCCGTTTCAGATAATCCGTTACCGTAAATTTCTCCGTCCGCATCGCATCCAACAAAGACTCTTTAATCCATAAAGCATCATCCAATGCCTGCAAACGTTCATTCAGTTGTTTCCTCAACTCCCTATTATCAAGAGGTATATTAGTCTTTGCAAACAAAACACGAATAGGTTCCAGCTCTTTATAAAAATACACCGCACCGGAACGAATCCGTTCCTGCAATTCCTGGTCCGAAGCATAATCTTCACTCTCATTAATCAAACGTGTATACTGATTGCGGAAACGGTGGGCAACTTCCACTATCTTTTCCTTAATATGAGGCTCCAATAGCTTATATTCGGTAAGTAATTTAGGGTAAAGTTTATACAAATCTTCATCCAGCATACGAAGCAACCGTTTATAAGCCTGCTCGAGGGAATAGAAGTTAAACAAATCACTCAACAAATCGAAGAAATAAGCCTTCTGCATATCACTTAGCTGCTTGTTTCCCGGTTTATTCCGTTCCACCTCTTTTGTGAAGTTATCAACCACACTGTCACTAATAATAGCCTCCTTACGCAATGGAGACTCCAATACCAAGCCCTCCAAAGTCTTACAACGACTCAAAGCTACATATGTCTGTCCATGCGCAAAGGAATTGCGTGCATCAATAATTGCACGTTCAAATGTCAATCCCTGACTCTTATGTATCGTGATAGCCCATGCCAATCGAATAGGATATTGACGGAATGTTCCTTCTATCACCTCAGTGATTTCCTTCGTTTCCTCATTTAACACATACTTATAGTTTCCCCATTCCTCCGGCAATAACAGAAAATCCTCCTCACTCCCTTTTTCTTTCACATATATCTCAGAATCATTAACGGCTACCACCTCTCCGATCATACCATTATAATACCGTTTTTCCAAAGAAACATCATTCTTGAGAAACATGATCTGGGCACCCTCTTTAATAGTGAGAATTTCATCTGCGGGATATGTATATTCAGGAAAAGTCCCCGTCACTTCAGCTCGAAAATGATAAGGCTTTCCCGGTAGAGAAGCCAATTCACGATCATTTACTTGCTGTGCTTGATTGTTATGTGTTGTCAAACGGATATATCCTTCTTCTTTAGGCGGTTGGAAGCCTTGCTGATATCGCCGATTCAACTCATTCAACACTTCATCATCTGCTTTGTTCTCACGTATTTTATTCAACAGAGAAAGAAAAAAAGTATCGTTCTGACGGTATACCTTTTCCAGTTCAATTGTCATATAGGTCGTTTCTCTCAATGCACGGCTGGCAAAAAAATAAGGCGTTTCGTAATAATTCCTCAACAAACTCCATTCGCTGTCCCTCACAACAGGAGCTAACTGCTGCAAATCTCCAATCATCAACAGTTGTACCCCTCCAAAAGGCTTTTCGCGATTGCGATAACGACGTAAAGTCGCATCTACTGCGTCTAGCAAATCCGCACGTACCATACTGATTTCATCAATCACTAATAAATCCATGCTTCGGATAATGTTACGTTTCTCTTGACTGTATCGGTATTGTATTTGCGCAGAGTTAAAAGTCGTTTCCGGCACAAATGGAGCAAAAGATATCTGGAAAAAAGAATGAATCGTCACCCCTCCGGCGTTAATTGCTGCAATACCCGTCGGAGCCAATACGACCATGCGTTTGGGGGTATGCTCTCTCAATCGTTTTAGAAATGTAGTTTTTCCGGTTCCGGCTTTTCCGGTAAGAAACAGGTGTGTGCCTGTATTTTCAATGAACTGCCAAGCAAGTTGTAGTTCAGGATTATTTTCCATGAAAGTATATTATTTTGTGCAAAGGTACGGAAAACTATATAGAGATTGAAATAAAAGTACTAAACTTTTCCGCATAAAATATTCAAATGAGAATCAGACAAAAAGTCCCGGCTGTTTTTCCCGCTAGAAAGCAACCGGGACGACGGATCAAATTAGAACACTAAGTGATGTGCTATTATGTCCGAAAACTACTTCGTATATTTGTTTTGCTTGAATATAAATAAAAATTCAAGACTATTTCCAACGCAAATATATATATATAAATTCCCGTTTTTAAGTTTCACCTTAAAAACGGGATATTGAATCAAAAAATAATGTTATTAATTGTCGTAATTACTGCATCGAACCACCCACAATATCCAGCAATTCGTTCGTAATCGCCTGTTGGCGACTCTTGTTATATTGCTTGGTAAGGTCTTGAATCAATTCGTTGGCATTGTCCGTAGCTACTTGCATTGCTAATGTACGTGCTGCGTGCTCGGAAGCATTAGAATCCACAGCAGCAGTAAAGAGCTTCTGGCTCAATACAGTAGGTATCAAGTCGGCAATCAATTGCTCAGCAGAAGGTTCTACTATATAGTCATTCACAACTTCACGTTCTTCTTCTTTCTGTTTTTCCAGTTCTTTACCTTCTCCTACTGCACGTGTAAGGTCAATAGGCAGATAAGTCTCACGAAGTAGAATCTGCACACCCATTGATTTAAAATGATGATAAATCAATTCCACACGGTCAATTTCTCCCGCCACATACATTTTCATTAGAAGATCCGCCAGGTCGGAAGCTTCTTGATAAGTTGGTTTATCGGAAAGTGTCGGAGGTATTTCCCCCGGCTGGAATCCCATTCTCTTCACAGCTTCCTCCACCTTCTTTCCTATGGGAAAGATCAAAATATTATCCTGTCCCAGCGTACGGTATTCGCTGACAGTTTGCAATAACATCTTTATGACATTTGCATTAAAAGCACCACAAAGTGATGTATTCGAAGAAAAAGCAATAATCGCCACACGCTTCACTTCCCGTGCTCGTATGTAAGGAGACTCTATCGGAAGATCAGCGCTCAAAAAGTTAGTCAGAATCTTGTTCAACTTCTTCTGATAGGGCAACATATTCTCAATGGCTCCTTGTGCCTTATGTAGTTTGGCAGAAGCCACCATCTTCATTGCTGAAGTGATTTTTCGGGTACTTTTGACCGAATTTATTCTGGTTTTTACTTCTTTCAGTGAAGCCATAGTTTTCTTGAATTACAAATATTGTTTAGCGACCATAGCGGCAGTTTCTTCAATAGCCTTAGTCACATTATCATCAATAACACCCGTTCTCAATACATCCAACACATCCTCCTGATGATTCAATTGCAGAGACTCGATGAAACTGCGTTCAAAATCCTGCACGTTGTTCAATGGCACATCACGGAGCAAACCATGTGTACCACAATAGAGGATAGCAATCTGTTGTTCCACAGGCATCGGACTGTATTGCGGCTGAATCAGCAACTGCGCATTCTTACGCCCTTTGTCAATTGTCAATGCCGTAATCGGGTCCATATCACTGCTGAACTTGGAGAATGCTTCCAATTCACGATACTGTGCCTGGTCTATCTTCAATGTTCCTGCCACTTTTTTCATCGCCTTAATCTGAGCATTACCACCTACACGGGATACAGAGATACCGACATTGATAGCCGGGCGGACACCCTGATTGAACAAGTCCGTTTCGAGGAATATCTGTCCGTCAGTGATAGAAATCACGTTCGTTGGAATATAGGCCGAAACGTCTCCTGCCTGCGTCTCAATGATAGGCAAGGCAGTCAGTGAACCACCCCCTTTCACAATACCTTTCAGGCTTTCGGGAAGGTCATTCATCTCGCGCGCCACTTCCTCCTGATTGATAATCTTAGCCGCACGTTCCAACAAGCGGGAATGCAGGTAGAAGATATCACCCGGATAAGCCTCACGTCCGGACGGACGGCGAAGGATCAATGAGACCTCACGATAGGCAACCGCCTGCTTGGAAAGGTCATCATAAACCACCAGCGCGTGACGGCCGGTATCACGGAAATATTCACCGATGGCAGCCCCTGCAAACGGCGCGTAATACTGTAATGCAGCCGGATCGCCAGCCGTGGCAGCTACCACAACGGTATAATCCATAGCACCATACTCACGGAGCGTATTTACAATAGAAGCCACGGTAGAACCTTTCTGACCGATAGCTACATAAATACAGTACACCGGGTCACCTGCCAGAAAGTTATTGCGCTGATTGATAATCGTATCAATCGCAATGGCCGTCTTTCCTGTCTGACGGTCACCGATAATCAGCTCACGTTGTCCACGTCCAATAGGAATCATGGCATCCACAGCTTTCAGTCCTGTCTGCAACGGCTGGTTGACAGGCTGACGGAAGATTACTCCCGGCGCTTTGCGTTCCAACGGCATTTCATACAAATCACCACCAATTAAGCCTTTACCGTCGAGCGGTTCACCCAGCGGGTCAATGACACGCCCCAACATACCTTCTCCTACGCGGATAGAAGCAATATGCTTGGTACGCTTCACAATAAAGCCTTCCTTGATTCTGTCAGTCGGCCCCAACAACACAGCACCCACGTTGTCCTCTTCAAGGTTCATCACGATAGCCTTAATGCCGTTGTCAAACTCCAGTAACTCGTTAGCCTCGGCATTCCGCAGTCCGTAGATACGCACCACACCATCGCTCACCTGAAGCACCGTACCGATTTCGTCAAGCTGCACATGGGTATTAATACCTTCGAGCTGTTTACGCAATATATCGGAAACCTCGCTTACTTTAATATTTTCAGACATTATACAATTCTCCTATTCTTATCAATAAACTGTTGTTTTACTCGCTTCAACTGCGTAGCAATGCTTGCATCCAGTCGATAATCATTAATATCGAAGATGAATCCGCCTTCGATAGACGGATCTACCACAGTCTCCAGTTCCATTTGCGCATGCAGGATATGCGCTGCTGCGGAGCGGATACGGTCTTCCGTCTCCTTGTCCACAGGAACAGCCGTAATCAGTTTGCCTACCCCGATATGCTTTAGTTTCCGGTAAAGATCCAGATACATCAGGCTGATAAACTGTAAATATCCCTCACGCCTGTTTCGCAGTACCAAAGTAATAAAATGGACAAACTCTCTGGTGGATTTACCGTTGCCATCGGCAGCCGTACATACCAGCGCCAATTTCTCTTTGGTTGAGATAACAGGGTTATCCAGTGCTTCACGCAAACCCGGTTGGGCACAAAAGCAATAAGACAGTGTGAGGAACTCTTGGTAGAGCTTGTCCTCCACTCCTTTCTCCTGTGCGTATTCAATCATCGCTTTGGCATATCGCATTGAGAGTATTCCGACTTCCATTTTCCTTAGTTCTTATTAGGGGTTAATACTTCATCCAGCATACGGTCAATCATGCCCATTTGAGCTTCTTTGTCCTGAAGACTCTTACGGAGCACTTTTTCGGCAATATCGACAGAAAGCACAGCCACCTGACGACGGATGTCGCGGATAGCTTCGTCTTTCTCCACCTGGATTTGTTGTCTCACCGCATCCAGTTCCTTCTGTGCGGCTATCTCGGCTTGCTTACGGGCCTCGTGAACAATCTTGTCACGTTCTTCCATTGCTTCCTTCAAGATGCGTCCTTGTTCCTTGTTGGCGGCAGCCACAAGCGCATCGCCCTCCTGCTTTAGTTTGGAGAGCTGTGCGTTGGCTTCTCTTGCCACCTCCAAAGACTGGTCGATATAGACTTTACGGTCTTCCACCATCCTAATGATGATAGGGAAACCGTATTTTGCCAATATCACAAACACAATCCCGAATGCGACAAACATCCAGAACAACAGGCCACTATCAGGTAATAGTAATGACATTTCTTGTAATTTAGAATGATGAATATTGATTTACAGTTTGTCGGTATTCCACCTGCTTAGAGGAAGAACACCAACAGACATACTACTACCGCCAACAAAGCTACACCTTCAATCAAGGCTGCCGCGATAATCATATTCATACGAATGTCACCTGATGCTTCCGGCTGCCGCGCAATAGCTTCCATAGCCGAACCACCAATCTTACCAATACCCAAACCTGCTCCGATTACTGCAAGACCTGCACCGATAGCTGCACCTAATTTACTTACTCCTACTGCTGCTGCAGTGGCTTGTAACAATACTGATAGTAACATAATTTTCAGTTTTAAAATGGTTTATATTTTTTATTTGCTCTCTTATCTAATTCTCTTTTATTTTTCTTCCGCCTTCACCTTCGCGCCTTCTTGTGCCAGTCCGATAAACACTGCCGAAAGCATTGTAAACACGTATGCCTGGATGAAAGCTACCAACAGTTCAAGCGCATTCATAAAGATGTTGAACAGTACGGAAGCCACGGTCAGTGTGCCGTTCAGTGCGGGCCCCATACTTGCAGAGATGAAAATCAGGCAAGTAAGCACCAGCATTGCCATGTGTCCTGCCAACATATTGGCGAAAAGACGAATCATCAATGCAAACGGTTTCGTGAAGATCCCGAAAAACTCGATGAAAGGCATCATCGGCACAGGAACTTTCAACCACCAAGGTACATCCGGCCAGAAAATATCTTTCCAATAATGTTTGGTTCCGAAAATATTAACCGCAAGGAACGTACAGATAGCCAGTACCATTGTGATCGCAATATTTCCCGTCACATTCGCCCCACCGGGAAAGAATGGGATCAATCCCATTATATTGTTGACAAAGATGAAAAAAAACGCTGTCAGCAGATATGGAGCGAATTTCCGATAATTGGGACCGACACAACTCTTGATGATATCATCGTTCACCATCATAATAAACATCTCCATGAATCCGATGAATCCTCCCGGTGCCAACGCTCCGCGAGGACGTTTTCGATACCAGTGGGCTACACTCAATACAATCACCAGCAACAGCACACTGTTGAACAGCAAAGCAAATGTCACCTTTGTGATAGAAATGTCCCACGGACGCACTTGCTCTCCGGCTGCATTATACTCTACCAGTTTACCTTCGTATTTACTTCCTTCGGGAGCGATGGAAAGCCCTTCATAACTACCCCCGTTCTCTTCAAGACGCGAAGATAGAAAAGTATGCCAACCTGTAGTACTACTATAAACAATAATAGGTAATGGTATAGTAATGTGTGTTTTACCCCAAGTCGTAATATGCCATTCGTATGAGTCGCCGATATGCCCGAACACGATCTCTTTCACATCAACCGTATTCTCTTTTTCTTCTTTAGAAGTCATCTCATCCTGCATCTTCGGAGCCGCTTCTTCCTGTTCCTGTGCAAAAACAGGGAAGCCGGCTGCCAACAGACAGAACAGTACCAACGGGGTTAATATGTTACGCAACTGTTTCATTTTTATTCTTATTTTTCTTTTTCCGTTTCAGGTTCACTTCAAACGAGAAGAAGAACCATGTTTCGTATATCAGATACAGCAAATAGAACGAGATAAACGTCAGCAAGAAAGCTTTAGCTTCTTCACGCACGGCAAGGCAATAAATCAAGACTAGAATTATCGAAAGAATCATCTTTACCATTTTTATTGCCAAATACAGCAGTAACATCTTTTGCGGAGCATGCTGCCGACACGTATCGAACATATAGATACTGAACAAACCAAACAGATAGAAATATGTCGGAATAAACGGATATCCTCCGAAATAATGTCCCGGTAGGGCAACATGTAAAATCACTGCACCGACTCCTGCACTTAGAATTGCAAATAAAGTGTTCAAGCCGATAAAATTCCGTTTAGTTTTACTAATGTTCATCATGTCACTGTGTTTTTCTACTGTATTTTCTAAATCTCGTTTTTTCCAATTCAACTATATTTCAGGAGGTCCGCCTACGAAACGCAGGCAGAAACCGTCCCGTCACTCAATTCCACAAAACCACCCTGAATATCAAGTGTATGCTCCTCCCCGTCCAACGTGGTATAACTTAATGTTCCCGCTTTCAATGACGAGACGATAGGCGCATGTCCCGGCAGAATGGAAAACGACCCGATCGTACCCGGCAATGTGACTATCTTCACATCTCCGTCGAATACGCTCTTTTCAGGCGACACTATACTCAAATGCAGTTCTTTCATCGCAACGTTTTTTATTTCTTCGCTTGTTCCAACAATTTCTTACCTTTCTCCATAGCTTCCTCAATCGTACCTACATTCAAGAACGCCTGTTCGGGAAGATTATCCACCTCACCATCCAGAATCATTCTAAATCCCTTGATTGTATCCTCAATGGAAACCATTACTCCCGGAACACCCGTGAACTGTTCGGCAACGGCAAACGGCTGCGAAAGGAAACGCTGCACACGGCGGGCACGGTTCACCACCGTCTTATCCTCCTCCGAAAGCTCCTCCATACCAAGAATAGAAATGATATCTTGTAATTCCTTGTTACGTTGTAGAATCTGTTTCACACGCTGCGCCGTATCATAGTGTTCCTGCCCAACGATGTGTGGATCAAGAATACGAGAAGTAGACGCCAACGGGTCCACAGCCGGATAGATTCCCAACTCCGTAATCTTACGGTCAAGTACAGTAGTCGCATCCAAGTGGCTGAAAGTAGTTGCAGGAGCCGGGTCAGTCAAGTCATCGGCAGGCACATACACCGCCTGTACGGAAGTGATAGATCCTTTCCGGGTGGAAGTGATACGTTCTTGCATCGCACCCATTTCCGTAGCAAGAGTAGGTTGATAACCCACGGCGGAAGGCATACGCCCCAACAATGCCGAGACTTCCGAACCCGCTTGCGTGAAACGGAAGATATTGTCAACGAAGAACAAAACATCCTGATGTTCTTCATCGCGGAAATATTCCGCCTGTGTCAAGCCGGAGAGGGCAACACGGGCACGGGCTCCGGGCGGTTCGTTCATCTGACCGTAAACAAGCACGGTTTTAGATTTGTCACCCTCCAGATCAATAACCCC
>OMAN01000807.1_pt1 | contig 11294 bp, 6 predicted proteins | sample 1644701 | NCBI WGS metagenome assembly OMAN01 (sample SAMEA103958124, study PRJEB25191) | human gut metagenome | biome: human-associated habitat [ENVO:00009003]; feature: intestine environment [ENVO:2100002]; material: feces | place: Germany | collected 2013/2015 | reverse complement strand
CATGTACAACTTTTTACTCATATTTATCAACTTAAATTAATTCCGCCAACGGGTTTACTAATGACAAAAAAGAAATTGCCCGTTCGTTTTACGGGTCAGCACTTTACTATTGATAAAGTGCTAATAAAAGATGCAATAAGACAAGCAAATATAAGTAATCAGGATACGGTTTTAGATATTGGGGCAGGCAAGGGGTTTCTTACTGTTCATTTATTAAAAATCGCCAACAATGTTGTTGCTATTGAAAACGACACAGCTTTGGTTGAACATTTACGAAAATTATTTTCTGATGCCCGAAATGTTCAAGTTGTCGGTTGTGATTTTAGGAATTTTGCAGTTCCGAAATTTCCTTTCAAAGTGGTGTCAAATATTCCTTATGGCATTACTTCCGATATTTTCAAAATCCTGATGTTTGAGAGTCTTGGAAATTTTCTGGGAGGTTCCATTGTCCTTCAGTTAGAACCTACACAAAAGTTATTTTCGAGGAAGCTTTACAATCCATATACCGTTTTCTATCATACTTTTTTTGATTTGAAACTTGTCTATGAGGTAGGTCCTGAAAGTTTCTTTCCACCGCCAACTGTCAAATCAGCCCTGTTAAACATTAAAAGAAAACAGTTATTTTTTGATTTTAAGTTTAAAGCCAAATACTTAGCATTTATTTCCTGTCTGTTAGAGAAACCTGATTTATCTGTAAAAACAGCTTTAAAGTCGATTTTCAGGAAAAGTCAGGTCAGGTCAATTTCGGAAAAATTCGGTTTAAACCTTAATGCTCAAATTGTTTGTTTGTCTCCAAGTCAATGGGTAAACTGTTTTTTGGAAATGCTGGAAGTTGTCCCTGAAAAATTTCATCCTTCGTAGTTCAAAGTCGGGTGGTTGTCAAGATGATTTTTCTGGTTTGGTGTCGTCTTTTAAGCTGCCGCATAACAAATTAATAATACCAAATAAAAATACGTATAGATTAAAAAAGTTCTTTGTGCTTTTGTCAGGGAACTTTTTTTTCGTAAATTTGCGTTCAATTATGCGGCAGTAATAATATACATATTAATACGAGTTAAGAATCCTGTAGTTTTCCACATGCTACGAGGAGGTATTAAAAGGTGCGTTTCGGCAATGCATCTATTGTAGTATATTATTGCTTAATCAAATGAACATTATAAATTTAGGAATTCTTGCTCACATTGATGCAGGAAAAACTTCCGTAACCGAAAATCTGCTATTTGCCTGCGGAGCAACGGAAAAGCGCGGCAGTGTTGATAAAGGTGACACCATAACAGACTCTATGGATATAGAAAAACGTAGAGGAATTACTATTCGGGCTTCTACGACATCTATTGTTTGGAATGGTGTGAAATGCAATATCATTGACACTCCGGGACACATGGATTTTATTGCAGAGGTGGAGCGGACATTCAAAATGCTTGATGGAGCAGTCCTCATATTATCGGCAAAGGAAGGCATACAAGCACAAACAAAGTTGCTGTTCAAGACTTTGCAAAAACTGCAAATCCCGACAATTATATTTATCAATAAGATTGATCGTGCCGGCGTAAATCTTGAGCGTTTATATCTGGACATAAAAACAAATCTGTCGCAAGACGTCTTGTTTATGCAAACGGTTGTCGATGGAGTAGTTTACCCGATTTGCACCTCAACAGATATAAGGGCAGAACACAAAGAATTTGTATGCAACCATGACGACGATATATTAGAACTATATTTGGCGGATAAAGAAATCTTACCGGCAGATTATTGGAATGCGATAATCGCTCTTGTGGCAAAAGCCAAAGCCTATCCGGTCTTGCATGGATCAGCAATGTGCAATATTGGCATCAATGAGTTGTTAGACGCCATCATTTCTTTTATATTTCCTCCGGCATCAGTCCCAAATAGACTTTCAGCTTATCTTTATAAAATAGAACATGCCCCCAAAGGGCATAAAAGAAGTTTTCTAAAAATTATTGACGGAAGTCTGAGACTTCGAACCGTTATAAAAGTCAATGATTCGGAAAAATTCATCAAGATTAAAAATCTAAAAACCATTTATCAGGGCAAAGAGATAAATGTTGATGAAGTGGTTGCTAATGATATCGCAATTATAGAAGATATAGAAGAATTAAGAATCGGAGATTATTTAGGTGTTAAACCTTGTCTGATTCAAGGATTATCTCATCAGCATCCCGCCCTCAAATCTTCTGTCCGACCAGACAAGCCCGAAGAGAGAAGCAAGTTGATATCCGCTCTAAATGTATTGTTTATTGAAGACCCGTCTCTGTCCTTTTCCATAAATTCATATAGTGATGAATTGGAAATCTCGTTATATGGTTTAACCCAAAAAGAAATCATACAAACATTGCTGGAAGAACGATTCTCCGTAAAGACCCATTTTGATGAAATCAAGACTATCTACAAAGAACGACCTAAAAAGAAGGTGAATAAGATTATCCATATCGAAGTCCCTCCCAACCCTTACTGGGCCTCAATAGGACTGACTCTGGAACCTTTACCGATAGGGTCAGGGGTGCAAATCGAAAGTGAAATCTCCTTTGGTTATCTGAACCATTCTTTTCAAAATGCCGTTTTTGAAGGAATCCGTATGTCTTGCCAATCGGGATTGCATGGATGGGAAGTGACGGATTTGAAAGTAACCTTTACTTATGCCCTTTATTATAGTCCGATAAGTACCCCTGCCGATTTTAGACAATTGTCTCCTTATGTCTTCAGGTTGGCTTTGCAACAATCAGGAGTGGATATTCTCGAACCGATGCTCTATTTTGAGTTACAGATACCACAAGTAGCAAGTTCCAAAGCTATTACAGATCTGCAAAAAATGATGTCTGAGATTAAAGGTATCAGTTGTAATAAAGAGTGGTGTCTTATTGAAGGGAAAGTTCCATTAAATACAAGTAAAGACTATGCTTCAGAAGTAAGTTCATACACTAAAGGCTTAGGCACTTTTATGGTTAAGCCGTGTGGGTATCAAATAACAAAAGGCGGTTATTCTGATAATACCCGTATGGAAGAAAAGGATAAACTTTTATTCATGTTTGAAAAATCAGTATCATCAAAATAATGGAACGATCCAGGAATTTCTATAAGACAATACGGTTGGGGTATATACTTATCTCCGTTCTTATCGGATGTATAGCATATAATAGCTTCTATGAATGGCAGGAGATAGAAGCATTAGAACTTGACAATAAAAAAATAGACGAGTTCCGAAAAGAGATAAACAATATCAATATTCAAATGATAAAATTTTCTCTATTTGGTGAAACAATACTGGAATGGAACGATAAAGATATCGAACATTACCATGCACAGCGTATGGCAATGGATAGTATGCTCTGCCGTTTCAAAGCTACCTATCCGGCAGAGCGTATAGACAGCGTACGCCATCTTCTCGAAGATAAGGAACGGCAGATGTGCCAAATCGTTCAAATACTTGAACAACAACAAGCCATCAACGATAAGATAACCAGTCAAGTACCTGTAATCGTGCAGAAGAGTGTACAGGAACAGCCCAAGAAGTCCAAGCGCAAAGGTTTCTTGGGCATCTTCGGCAAAAAGGAAGAAGCGAAACCAACTGTGACTACCACGATGCACCGTTCCTTTAACCGGAATATGAGAACCGAACAACAGGCACAAAGCCGCCGCTTATCGGTTCATGCCGATAGCCTTGCCGCACGAAATGCGGAACTTAACAGGCAACTGCAAGGACTGGTTGTTCAAATAGACGGGAAAGTACAAACTGACCTACAAAAGCGGGAAGCCGAGATAACAGCCATGCGGGAACGGTCGTTCATTCAGATTGGGGGCTTGACAGGGTTCGTTATACTGCTACTGGTCATATCATATATCATCATACACCGAAATGCCAACCGCATCAAGCGATATAAACAGGAAACCGCAGATTTAATCGAGCGACTGCAACAAATGGCAAAGCGAAACGAGGCACTGATAACCTCCCGCAAGAAAGCCGTACATACCATTACCCATGAATTACGCACACCGCTGACTGCAATAACGGGCTATGCCGGACTGATACAAAAAAACTTCAATGCGGATAAAACCGGGATGTATATCCGAAATATTCAGCAATCCTCCGACCGTATGCGTGAAATGCTTAATACTCTTCTGAGTTTCTTCCGGCTGGACGACGGCAAGGAACAGCCTAATTTCTCCACGTGTAGGATTTCATCAATAGCGCATACGCTCGAATCAGAGTTTATGCCAATTGCCATAAACAAGGGACTTGCTCTTACTGTGACGAATCACACGGATGCTGTTGTACTGACCGATAAGGAACGCATTCTACAAATTGGAAATAACCTGCTGTCAAACGCCATCAAGTTCACTGAGAACGGTGCCGTTTCTCTGACAATGGGGTATGATAACGGTATGCTGAAACTTATCGTCAAAGATACGGGTTCGGGTATGACCGAAGAGGAACAGCAACGTGTGTTCGGTGCGTTTGAACGTTTGTCAAACGCTGCCGCAAAGGACGGCTTCGGATTAGGTCTTTCCATTGTTCAGCGCATTGTGACAATGCTCGGCGGCACAATCCAGCTGAAGAGCGAGAAAGGCAAGGGCAGCCGTTTCACGGTGGAGATACCCATGCAGTCAGCCGAGGAATTGCCGGAACGGATAAATAAAACACAGATTCATCATAACCGAACACTCCATGATATTGTTGCCATCGACAATGACAAGGTACTTCTCCTAATGCTGAAAGAAATGTATGCACAAGAAGGGATACATTGCGACACTTGCACCGATGTTGCGGAACTGATGGAAATGATACGCCGGAAAGAATACAGTCTGCTTCTGACCGATTTGAATATGCCGGATATAAACGGCTTCGAGCTGTTGGAACTGCTACGCACCTCCAATGTGGGCAATTCAAGGATCATTCCGATTATTGTAACAACCGCTTCGGGCAGTTGCAACAGAGAGGAACTTTTAGAACGTGGATTTTCCGATTGCCTTCTCAAGCCGTTTTCCATATCGGAGCTGATGGAAGTTTCCGACAAGTGCGCCATGAAAGGTAAACAAAATGAAAAGCCTGATTTCTCCTCCCTACTGTCTTACGGCAATGAATCCGTCATGTTGGATAAACTGATAGCGGAAACCGAAAAGGAAATGCAGTCGGTCAGGGATGCGGAACAACGGAAAGACTTTCAAGAACTGGACGCCCTGACACACCACCTACATAGTTCGTGGGAGATACTGCGTGCCGACCAACCATTAAGGGAACTTTATAAACAGCTTCATGGGAGTGCCGTTCCCGATTATGAAGCATTGAACAACGCCGTGACTGCCGTATTGGATAAGGGTTCGGAGATAATCCGGCTGGCAAAAGAAGAAAGGAGAAAATACGAAAATGGATAAAACAAAAATCATCGTGGTGGAGGACAACATCGTATATTGCGAGTTTGTCTGCAACCTGCTGGCACGGGAGAAATTCCGTACCGTGCAGGCTTTCCACCTCTCGACAGCGAAGAAACTTCTGCAACAAGCCACTGACAATGATATAGTAGTTTCTGATTTGCGTTTGCCTGACGGTGACGGCATCGACCTATTGCGCTGGATGCGCAAAGAAGGCATGACGCAGCCGTTCATCATCATGACCGACTATGCCGAAGTACATACGGCGGTTGAAAGCATGAAACTCGGTTCGCTGGACTACATACCCAAGCAACTCGTGGAGGACAAACTCGTGCCTTTGCTCCGCACCATACTGAAAGAGCGGAATATCGGGCGAAGCCGCATGCCCGTATTTGCCCGTGACGGTTCAGCCTTTCAGAAAATCATGCACCGGATAAGGCTGGTAGCTCCTACCGACATGAGCGTACTGATATTCGGGGAGAACGGTACTGGCAAAGAGCATATTGCCCATCTACTGCACGATAAAAGCAAGCGTTCAGGCAAGCCTTTCGTGGCGGTGGACTGCGGCTCACTCACCAAAGAGCTTGCACCATCGGCGTTCTTCGGACACGTCAAAGGAGCGTTCACTGGTGCTGAAAACACAAAGAAAGGCTATTTCCACGAGGCGGAAGGCGGCACATTGTTTTTAGACGAAGTGGGTAATCTCGCACCAGAAACTCAACAGATGTTACTCCGTGCCATACAGGAACGGCGGTTCCGTCCCGTTGGCGACAAGTCCGACCGCAGTTTCAACGTCCGCATCATCGCCGCCACCAACGAGAATCTGGAAAAGGCGGTCAATGAAAAGCGTTTCCGGCAGGATTTGTTATACCGCCTACATGACTTTGAAATAACCGTTCTGCCCTTACGTGACTGTCAGGAGGACATCATGCCGCTGGCGGAGTTCTTCCGTGAGATTGCCAATAAGGAATTGGAGTGCAAGGTTAGCGGTTTCAGTTCCGAAGCACGGAAAGCGTTGCTGACCCATTCATGGCCGGGCAACGTGCGCGAACTTCGACAGAAAATCATGGGTGCGGTGTTGCAGGCTCAGACGGGACTTGTCACAAAAGAGCATCTGGAACTTGGGATAACCGAAACAACCTCTGTTACCGGCTTCTCCCTACGCAACGACGAGGAAGATAAAGAGCGGATTCTGCGTGCTTTGAAGCAGGCTGACGGGAACCGGAAGGTCGCTGCCGAATTGCTTGGAATAGGCAGGACAACACTCTATAATAAACTGGAAGAATATGGATTGAAGTATAAATTTGAGCAACCATAGCCCGCAATTCACCGGATTTGTATGATTTTGATTATCAGAATTTGGTTAATTCTTAAAATAATATTATCTTCGCATTGAGCTATTTGAAATGATTGGGAATCATGCAAAATGATGAAGATAGGTGGTTTCTAAACCATTACCTATACCTTTATTATTGGTTTGCAATTTATTGATAATCAAGCATACATTAGTTAGTGCAACAAATGTAAAAATGCAAAAGACAAAAACGTCCCGTACCTGTTCTACTCGCTTAATAGTGAACTCTTTGCCAATAATGATCTTAATCTCGTCCATCGTCAGAAATTCAGGATCGGTTTCTTCCAGTTTAAAGCGGTAGTAGGCAAACGGATCTTTCTTTATCCAGTCGTTTTCTAAAGCAATGCGAATTATCTTTTTCAAGTTCTTTAATCGGGTGATAGCTGAATTTTGCGCACAACCTTTTTCAATCTTCAAGAAAGCATCGAACTTAGAAATAAAATTGGCTTCCAAATTATTCAGGGCAATATCTGATAGCTGATATTCTTTCTTAATGAATTCCTCCAAATATCGGGTAGTGGTTTCATACCGTTGAACGGTCTTACTAACGAAGTCTTTGCCGATCAGCTTACGGCTTTGTTCGTTATGCTCCCTGAATACCTGCAATAGCGTTTTGTTATCTTCATCCACGCCATAAAATAGTTTTCTCACAAGATCAACAGTGATAATCTTGCCGGAAGTTTCCAGTTCTCTATAAATTTGGTGTACGTGCGAACGTGTAATTTCTAAGTAGTGGTTCAGTTCCACCGACATACGGTCTTTACCTTTTGAATTCTCTTTTGCCTGATTCCATAGGTTTACGGGACAGCTTCTTTTGATAGAAATATCTACCATACAACCGTTTACAGTGATTCTCATACACACGGGTGCTTCTCCGTTCTTTAATAATTTGGGATCAATAAAACCGAGAGTTAAAAAAACAAAGGAAGTCTTATACCAAGAAATTACGAGAAGTATTTCCTATCTTTATACACACGGAGATCTTTCTAATAAGATCCCTAAAAGACAAGAGCTATGAACACATTACAGTCTAAGTTTCATTTCCCTTATTATAATTATTTCTCAGTTCAGTTGGAGTTGCACCAAATAACTTTTTACAATAACAAGTCAGATGTGCAGGAGAGCTAAACCCAAAGTCCATAGCTATTTCCCGGAAAGCAATATCCGGATCACAAATTTTCTCACGAACCAGTTCAGCCCTCCGCTCCTGCATCCATCGGTAAGGACTCTGACTAAAACTCTCTTGAAACTTACGATTAAAAGAGCGTTCCGAAACACAACACAAACTTGCAAATTCTTTCACGGTTTTCACATTCTTATAATTATCCAGTACAAAATCCTCGAACTTCCGTCCTACTCCAGTCGTTCTAGAAAAGAAAGCAGCAAGTTCTGATTTAGTATAAAACCCCCTCAATGCAAGAATGATTTCCTGCTGCTTAAGGATATACATATGCCTACATAGCAATCCTGTATCCAGATAAAAAAGTAACTGCCTCAAAATATGTAACAGAGGCTTTCGGATTGGTAAAATACAATTATTACCGTTCTCCATTTTTACATGTGAGATTGATTCAAAATACATTTTGTCACAAGCCGTTATCTGCTTATTCCAAAACAACAACAGACATTCTGCCGACACAATACCTTCAACCCTATTTTCTTCATGCTGCGGTATAAGCAGCATATTATGCTCTAAAAGATGTATATTATGCTCCCTGCCTATATTAACGGATAGTTCTCCTTTCAAAAGAAATAAAATACAAAAACAACAACTATTATCAATCTGTCCGGATTCTTGCGCAGCCAATCTGTATTGGGTAAAACCACTGTCAATTTTAATTCCATAATTAAAACAGGAATGATGTTCCGACAAATAAAGTAATTTCATGTTATAATTTAAGTAGTTTAATTTTAAAACAACTCGCTTCGCTTACTATGTTTGTTTTTTTTAAGACACATACTTTTAAACTACAAACAAAAACTGTAATTCTATAAACATATACTTAAAAAGGAATATATATCTGCATCCATTAACGACTCTCGCTCCCTACATGACACATATAGCCCTAACTTAGCCACAAGCAATATCATCTTTCAATATACTTACTTCATTTTACATATCTTCCTAAGTACAAGGAACTCCCCCACCACACAAACTATTGCGATAAATGGGGAAGCCTGATGATTATAAAGCAGAACTGCTTCTATTTATTATACATCTTCTATTTTTCTATCACTTCTTATTTAGAATTAATAGTACAAATACTTACCCGGTTCCAATCCGGTTCCTCAAACATATAGCCAATTCCCTGTCCTTCAGCAACAATTCGCTCCTTTGAAATCCCATACTTATTAACCAGCATCTTTTGAACTGCCTCGGCACGCTGTCGCGCAATACGCTCATTAAGTTCTTCACTACCCTCCGGAGAAGCGTAACCCTTGATTACAACTCCTGCCTCTTTGTGGTTTCTCAAGTAAATTGCAATCCGTTCAACATTAGGCAATTGAGAATTATCAATAGTTATTCTACCTTGACGAAAAGTAATCACAGACTCTAGTGTTTTTTTACTATTGTCAATCGTATCTTTCACAATTTTCGGTTCTCGATTCTTGTATTCTTCCAAAGCCGTTTCTAAATCTGTCACTTTTTGGTTAGCATCCTGCAATACATTATCATTGCGTTCAAGTTCTGAACGAAGTTGATTTATTTGAGCATTTAATGCATCAAATTCAGACTGGTCGTAAGGTCTTACTTTAGTAAAATGGTGTTCACCATTGCTACATCTGAAATGATATACGAAGCCTGCACTAATCTCCCACACGGCACGCCCCGAATGGAAATATACAGGTTTCGTACCCATAGAATTCATATCATATACAAGAGCCGGTTTGAGAGCTAGAGTCCACGCCTTACTTTCCCCTAAATTAAAATTAAAATTTAATCCCAACTTAGTAGACATACCATTTTGATCTTCCCCCATGTTTCTACCAACATAATAATGCATCCAGCCAATACCAGCCACAGCCTCAATCTCAAAACTTCTTGGAATACCGTTATAACCTCCAAAAAGATTATTTAAATTCACCAATCCTAACAAACTTACATTTGATTCATCAAATGCTGTTTTACTTTTTGTTGTATTAAAATAACCCATTGCCTCAAAACCTAATCCAAAGGTAGGGGTTAAATGCTTGCTTACATGAACTCCAACTGCCGAACGCATGTTTTTAAAAAACGAGTGATGAGTCAATGGGGTCACGCCACCTACATTAATACCGATTGACCAATTATCCGAAAATTTGTTTCCTTCCAAAGCTGTTTGTCCACTTACATGGCAAATGGCAATACCAGATAGCAATAAGCCTGCAAAAATCTTTTTCATCATAATTCTTATTTAAATTTATTATTAGCAGAATTGGGGCTGAAATATATATCATTCCCAACATTCTACCTTTAGCTATATAGTTGACTAACTACTACTTTCATTTACAATACAAAATAAAATCACCCATTGTGAGTATATATGTTTATGTACGTCTTTCTCAGCTGCTGTAATGGGACCTACCCACGACCACGATTCTACGGTCCTCTACGTAAAGTCATATTTTTCTGTTGCTTTTCCATATTCAACAAACACTAATCCGGCAAAGTGAACTAATTGTAATCAGCTATCTCATACCAAATCAAACATTGTATAACACTTTGCAAAAGAAGGCAATTCCTATCTCAATCTGTTACAAATAAACGACATTATATTTTATGCATCAGACAACTATCATTTATATAGAGGCTTCATAATTTGGAGATTCATAGTTTAGGCTATAATTCAAGCGGGAGAAATAATTACATAACATAAAGAACCTATTTCAGCATATCTCCCCCTTCTTAGAAACACGTTTTCCAGAAGTGATATTCATTCATTGATTTTATTATTATCCAACAACACAACACGCACCCAGTCAACCCACATTTCTCCCGGCAAATCTTCATCATGGATTTCTCCCGGCCATGTCATCATACCATTCAATTCACCTCCCAATGAAAAATTCAGAATTATATTGAAGGGATATTCACAAAATGGATACTGTAGTTTCTCCTTATCCAAATGTTGGTTCTCATATTTCCAAGTCTCTTTGCCGTCGACATAAAATATTAATTCCTTTTCAGTCCGCTGCACTGCATATACATGATCTTTAGTTACATCAAAATTCTTATCAGCCTCCTTGTTCGTTACTCCTGCAGAGCCATTTTCACCATTTATATAAAAAGTATGTACCGTTTGAAAGATCTGCTTAGGACTCCCTTGTACCCATTCCATAAGATCTATTTCTCCCCCTCTGGGCCATTCCGGTGCTCCTATAGGCATTTGCCAGATAGCAGGAAAACCTCCACGAACCAATTTGGTTAATCTGGCCTTAACTTCCAAACGTGTACCACAGGGAAAACCTATCTTGGAAAACACCCCGCCATTTTTATAAGTCCCGTTGTCCTTACAGGCCCTCAACTTCAAATAGCCTTCCTCCACCTTTACATTTTCGTAACCATCCACAC
>OMAN01000806.1_pt1 | contig 11305 bp, 8 predicted proteins | sample 1644701 | NCBI WGS metagenome assembly OMAN01 (sample SAMEA103958124, study PRJEB25191) | human gut metagenome | biome: human-associated habitat [ENVO:00009003]; feature: intestine environment [ENVO:2100002]; material: feces | place: Germany | collected 2013/2015 | reverse complement strand
TGGTGTAACATGGGTACAGGGAACGGTTACGGTGCCATTCAATTCACTTGGAATTATTGCTAGAGATAAAGCTGGATCTTGGGATGGTGGAAAAGATAAGGATCAATTATATACCATTGATGAGAATACTTCAGGAGTAACCTTATGGTATGTGTATGGAAAAACACCTGTCACAGAAAAACCTACCATTACCAAAGAAGATCCAAGATATTTTTATCTGGAATATGAAAATGATACTTTAACAACCAATCCGGAGTTTTATTCGTGGACTACTGGTTTTGCGGCAGAATTGAAAAAATTTGAATCCGCAGGAGCTGGAAAATGGAAAATTAAGGTTCCGGTAAAATCAAGCTGCACAAAAGTTGATTTCGTTATTGCACTGGATTCTTCTGGTAAGGACTGGGTCAAGGATGGTGGAGATCATTCTATTGCATTTCCAGAGGATCAGAATGTTGTATGTGCGAACATGAAACAGGGCGAAGAACCTGTATTAGGTGCTCCATACAATAAGGGATATGAAGTCCTTCCAAAAGAAAATAAGATTGCATTTTATTATCGGGATGATAACGCCTTAATTGATGATAAGCTTGCAGATATGAAGGTATCTGTAGATATCAATGGTACGGAATATGAAATGACTTATAATGCTGGGAATAAGCGTTTTGAGTATAACTATAACAAACTGGAAAGCGGATGTACATATTATCGTTATAAAGTCGGGGATGAATATATTTTAGACAAATATAACGATAAGCAGGAACAAAAAGGGGGAAACGATTATTCTTATATTGAGTATTATAAGCTGAATGCCACTATTCAGGCAGAGGTAATGAATGCATCATTTAATTATAATGAGAATAATGTCGTAAAATTTACTGTAAATCAGGATGAGAATGATACAAAGAAGATGGAAGTTGCATCTGCAAGCATTGATGTTTCTTCTTTAGGTGGAAGCAGTACATTGGCAATTGTACCGGATTTGCAGGCGGTAACAATATCAGCCACAACAGATACTTCGCTAGGTAAGAAAACATTGCCAATTGTTGTAACAGATCAGTATGGAAATGAGTATTCAACAAGTGTACAGGTTGAAGTGACTGCTCGAACCAAGAAAAATGCGAAAGATTTTGATTGGGATGAATCCGTTATTTATTTTATGGTAACGGACCGCTTCTTTGATGGAAATGAATCAAACAATACAGCAAGCGGAGCACAGACTTACGGAAAGGATAATGCAGGTCTGTATCATGGTGGTGATTTCGCAGGAATTACACAAAAGTTAGACTATTTAGAGGATTTGGGAATTAATACAATCTGGATTACTCCTATTGTAGAAAATATTCCGGGAGTTACGGTAACTGACACGGGAAAAGAAGATGTTCCGTACAATGCTGCATACCATGGATATTGGGCAAGCGATTTTACAAAGCTGAACCCAACGCTTGGAACAGAAGAAGAATTCCAGACATTGATCGATCAGGCACATAACCGCGGTATTCGTATTATGGTAGATATTGTGGTTAACCATGCAGGATATGATACGGATTTTGGTGATATGATCCGAAGCGGAGACGATATTGTATCCGGAAGTGACCAGAAAGATTCCTTAAGTAATTTACCAGATTTTAGAACAGAAGATCCTGCGGTCAGCGCACAGCTTGTCAAGTGGCAGACCCAGTGGGTGAAAGATTTTGGCATCGACTATTTCCGTGTTGATACAGTTAAACATGTGGAAAACGATACTTGGGCAGAATTAAAAAATGCTCTGACGGAAGTAGATTCAGATTTTAAGATGATTGGAGAGTATGCAGGAGGAGGCTATGCTTCTAATGGCAATACTTTAGGAACCGGAGAAATGGATTCGGATCTGGATTTTGATTTTAATGATCAGGCAACTAATTTTGTAAAGGGAAATATTTCTTCCGTAGAAAGTTTCCTGACATCCAGAAATAGTGGATTAAACAATACATATATGACAGGTCAGTTCCTTGGAAGTCATGACGAGGATGGATTTAAGAAGAAACTTTTGGATGGTGGAATGGCTGAAGATGCAGCAACTGCGGCATCCATGGTAGCCGCAAGCCTGCAGATTACTGCAAAAGGACAGCCGGTTATTTACTATGGGGAAGAGATCGGTCTGACGGGATTAAATAATTATCCATATCAGACAAACCGTTATGATTTTGACTGGACAATGGTAAACAGTGACAATAAGACCTATCAGCATTATAAGAAGATGCTTTCCATCCGTAATGCATATACAGATGTATTCGCAAGGGGTGACAGAAAAACAATTTTAGCATCTGATGAAAATGGTTATGATATTGTATCCAGAAGCTACAAAGGAACAAAATTATATGTTGGTTTAAATATCAAAGATGTTGCACAGACTGTAGAAATTCCGGTTAGTGAAAATAATGGAACTGTTTTGAAGGATCTGTATTCTGGAAAAACATATACGGTAAGTAACGGAAAGATTAAAGTGATCATTCCAGCGGCAACAGATGGTGGTACCGTTGTTCTGAAAAATAATTCAAGTATCAACGGCGGTTCTTCCAGCGGAAGCACAACAACCGAAACCAAGCCTTCTGAAGATACCAAAAAGGATACAACAACGACAGAGATTGTTATTCCTGCAGAAAAACTTCCGGAAGGAACGACTGCAACCGTAATAGTCACAAAGGATGCAAGCGGAAAAGTAACCGCAGAGGCAGCAGTAGCAGCAACTGGAAAGACAAGTAAAACAGGCGTGAAAGCAACCGTAAATGCCGATGTGATCCAAGCTGTAACAGAAGCTGCCGGAACGAAAGATGTGACCATCACACAGGAAGTCAAGAAAGCAGATGGAACAACAGCATACACCTTACAGGTAAATGCAGCAGATGTCAAAGCAGGTGCAAAACTTGCCGTAATGAAGAAAGATGAAAAGACCGGGGAACTGGTTCTTGTAAACCGGAAAGCTTACAAGGTCGCAAAGGATGGTTCTGTCTCACTGACATTTAAGGGTGAGGGAACTTATGTCGTAAAGACACAGGCTGAGGTAAAGGCTGAGGCAAAGCAGATCGCAAAAACTGTTAAGCCAGCAAAGACCACAGTAAATGTTGCTACAAAAAAGACAACCGTATTTAAATGGAACAAGAAGCTGAATATGGAAAACGTGGCAAAGATTACCTATAAGTCTTCAAAGAAGTCTGTGGTTTCCGTAAATAAAAACGGAAAGATTACCGGAAAGAAGAAAGGAACCGGAAAAGTGACCGCAGAGGTTACATTAAAAGACGGAACCAAAAAAACAGTAAGGATGAAGGTAAAGGTGAAATAAGCCAGAACCTTAAAACAATAGTTTTATACTCATTTTTCTGCCATAGGGCTTACAGGGGGAACCTCTGTAAGCCCTGATTTTATTAGACAACCGGGGGCTGCTGTGTTATACTCATTATGCTTTAGGAGGATGTAAAATGAAAAAAACATATGCAGTTATTACAGGGGCAAGTTCCGGAATTGGTATGGCATTTGCAAGGCAGCTCGCGGCAGAAGGATACCGTCTGGTACTGGTTGCGCGACGGGAAAACCGGTTGCAGGCACTGGCGGAGGAATTGAAAAAAAGTGGGACGGAAAGCATGGTTATCACGGCAGATTTGTCCGAAAAAGAAGCGTGTTACCGTCTGATGCAGCAGCTGGAGCCGGTTCCGGTTGAAATATTGATTAACAATGCCGGTTTTGGGGATTGCGGCAGTTTTCTCGAGACAGATGCAGAGAAGGAAATGCAGATGATTGATGTGAACGTCAAGGCCATGCATCTTTTGATGAAACTGATGCTTCGCCGCATGGAAAAGCAGGAGGGCGGTTACATTTTAAATGTCGCTTCTTCGGCAGGACTGCTTCCGGCAGGCCCTTATATGGCCACCTATTATGCGACCAAAGCCTATATGGCGAGTCTGACGCGGGCAGTGGCGCTGGAACTGAAGCAGAGAGGCAGCCGGGTGTATGTAGGGGCATTGTGTCCGGGTCCGGTGAATACGGAATTCAATGAAGTGGCAAATGTTGAATTTGCACTGGCCGGAATCACACCGGAGTATTGCGCCGGATATGCATTAAAGCAGATGAAAAGACGCAAAGTGCTCATTGTTCCGACGACTGAAATCAAGGCAGCAACGATATGCGGAAGATTTATTCCGCAAAATCTGCTGATCGCAATTACTGCACATCAGCAGAAGAAAAAGCTGAAAGCAGAGGACATATAAAATGGAAGAAATTAAAATAGGCTCTCATGTGGGAATGGCAGGAAAAGAGATGTTTCTGGCATCTGTGAAGGAAGCAGAGCGTTATGGGGCAAATGTGCTGATGCTCTACACAGGGGCACCGCAGAATACCCGGAGAAAAGAAATCAAAGATTTAAATATTGAGGCAGGCTGGGAGTATGCAGCAAAGGCAGGAATCAAAGAGATTGTGGTTCATGCACCATATATCATCAATCCTGCCAATACGGTAAAGCCGGAGACGTTTGAGCTTGCCGTGGAATTTTTGGAAAAAGAGATCCGGCGCACGGCGGCTATGAAAAGTCAAATCCTGGTTTTACATCCGGGATCGGCACTGGATGCAGGTGCGGAAGCTGGAATCGCAAAAGCTGTGGAGGGGTTAAATACCGTACTGGATTCGAATGAGGATAATGTGTTTATTGCATTGGAAACGATGGCAGGAAAAGGCAGTGAGATCGGAAGAACGTTTGAAGAGATCCGGGCAATTTACGATGGAGTGCACAAAAAGGAACGGTTAAGAGTCTGTTTTGACACCTGTCATGTAAATGATGCCGGCTATGATCTGGTGCACGATTATGATGGGGTGTTTGAAAAATTTGATCAGGTAATCGGACTGGATCAGATTGCGGTCTTCCACATCAATGACAGTTTAAATCCCCTGGGGGCACATAAGGACCGTCATGCAAACATTGGAAAAGGAACCATCGGATTTGAACCATTGTACCGTCTGGTCCACGATCCGCGTTTTGTGGAAATTCCAAAGATTTTAGAGACACCGTGGCTTTGTGCCGAGGGAGAGACTAAAAAGACGATTCCGCCATACAAAGAAGAGATTGCACAGCTTCTTGCAAAGGAATGAGGGGGAGAAGGATTATGAATGTTAAACAACAGGGGATTTCCGGTTATTGGTTAAAGGTGATCGCCGTGATTTCCATGCTGATTGATCACACATCGGCCGTTATTTTAGAACAGATTCCGGGACTGGAAAATCCCGCATTTTTGATGCGCATCATTGGAAGACTGGCGTTTCCGATTTACTGTTTTCTTCTGGTAGAAGGATTTTACCATACACGCAGCAGGGCAAAATATGCGGGAAGGCTTTTTTTGTTTGCACTGATTTCCGAGGTTCCGTTTGACCTGGCATTCAGCAGGAGAATGTGGGATTTTTCCAGCAACAATGTCTTTTTTACTTTGCTGTTCGGACTTTTGGTGATCTGGGGTGTTGAAAAGATAAGGCAGAAGTTTGTGGCGGATGTTTACGGGGAAAAAGCAGCAGCCATCCGTGTGATTCTTACCATTGTGACAGTTGCGGCGGGGGGATTTCTGGCACTTCTTTTTTGTACGGATTACGATTTGTCGGGAATTGTGACAATTTTTGCAATTTACATGTTTTATCCGAAGAAAGTGAAGGGAATGGGTATCGGTGTTCTGGTTTTAACCCTGCTGGCAAGTATCATTGAAGCGGCAGCATTTCTGGATATGATACCGGTTTATTTTTACAATGGAACCAGGGGAAAACAGATGAAATATTTCTTTTATATATTCTATCCGGCACACCTGTTTCTTCTTGCCATGATCGCACGGGCAATGGGACTTTGGGCTTAATATTTTAAGAAGATGTTACGATTCTTATGAAATTCTTATCTTTTTCAGATACAGCTTGCGTTCCTGAAAAAGCGGGAGTACAATGCAGACGAAATGAAAGACAGATAGGAATGGAGGTCTTGGATGATGAGACAAAAATCTTGGAATCAGTTAAAAAAAACAATGGCTGCCTCGACACTGGCAGGAGCGATCACTTTTACAGGGTGTGCGGTGATGCCTTCGGTTACAGCTTTTGCAGATACAACGGAACAGACCGGTCAGGTATCGTATGATAATGAGGTGATGCCGATCCACACGGACGTGCAGACGGAGGCAAAACCGTTGATGAAGGGTACGTCATGTACGGTTTCGGATGGAAAGAACCTGTATTATGCGTTTGAAATGATGGGTGTGCGTATGGGCATTATGAAATACAACACCAAAACAGGCAAAAAGAGTGAGGTATATTCCTACAAGATAGGGAAAAACAAAAAGGGAAGCAATGGTTTTTCCCAGTTATCTGTGGATAAGAAATATATTTATGCAACCTGGGACCGTTACTATGGAACCGATGCAACAAAAGAATATGTTTACCGGATCGCAAAAGACGGGAAATCCGCAAAGAAGCTTGCACTTGGACGTGACCCACAGCTGATAGATGGACGGATTTATTATCTGGCACTGAAAAGTAAAAGTGAAGATGGCATGAATTATTCGGAAGATACCGGAACCGTAATGAGCATGAAGACGGATGGAACGGATAAAAAGAAAGTAGCACAGATTGCAAACAGCGGAGATGCTTATCGGTATTCCCTGTTTCAAAGTGAGGGAAAGATTTACTATACCAAAGAAAACGAGAACAGGACATTTTATGATCTGGAGGGAAACAGTTATCAGAGAGGTTCCTTTGCGGTTAAGGATGAAAATTATCTGAGTGTTTCACTGGAAGCTGTCAATGATGGAACGTATACCTATAGTACGACAGGAAAGGATCGGTACATGCAGACGAAACTCTACCGGACAGATAACAGGACGGGAAAGAAAAACCTTGTGGCATCCTTTAAACTTGGCATTGAAAAATACTCGGTTTGTGGAAATTATGTATTCGTGGAAGCAAATGTTCCGTACAAGGGAGCTGATGTGACTGAGAAACTTGCAGTTTACTGCTATAAGGCAGATGGCAGCAGCAAAGTAAAGCTTGCTTCCTGGTTTCCGGCAGAATAAAATCCGGGTAACAATCGAAAAAATAAAAGAAGCACCGCGACTTGCGGTGCTTCTTTTATTCTGGGGATTTATTTATCCAGATCTTTTTTATCTACATTCTGCAGCATCATTGCACGAACTTTCAGAGGAAGTCCGAACAGTGTGATGAATCCGTCTGCATCGTGATGATCGTACTGATCACCGGTTGTGAAACTTGCCAGAGACTCACTGTAGAGAGAGTATGGAGAAGTTGTGCCGGCTTTGATGATGTTTCCTTTGTAGAGCTTGAATTTTACTTCACCGGTGACATACTTCTGGGTAGAAGTAACAAATGCCTGGATTGCTTCGCGAAGAGGAGTGAACCATTTTCCTTCGTATACAACATTGGCAAGACGGTTGCCCATCTCTTTCTTTGCAGATAAGGTATCGCGGTCGAGAACCAGTTCTTCCAGCTGGTCATGTGCTTCCATAAGGATCGTTCCGCCAGGAGTCTCATATACACCACGGGATTTCATACCAACGACACGGTTTTCTACGATATCGATGATGCCGACACCGTGCTTTCCACCGAGACGGTTTAATTCACGGATGATATCGGAAACTTTCATTTCTTTTCCGTTTAATGTTTTAGGAACACCAGCTTCAAATGTCATAGTAACTTCTGTATCTTTATCTGGAGCGTTTTCTGGAGCTACTCCTAAAACAAGCATGTTGTCGTAGTTTGGTGCTAAAGAAGGATCTTCTAATTCAAGACCTTCGTGACTGATATGCCATAAGTTACGGTCACGGCTGTAACTTTGGTCTGTGCCGAATGGAAGATCGATTCCGTGTGCTTTGCAGTATGCGATCTCTGCCTCACGGGAATCCATCTGCCACTTGTCATCACGCCAAGGAGCAATGATTTTGATATCCGGAGCAAGTGCTTTGATACCAAGCTCGAAACGGATCTGGTCATTTCCTTTTCCGGTAGCACCGTGGCAGATGGCAACAGCGTTTTCTTTTCTGGCGATCTCTACCAGTTTCTTTGCGATACCAGGACGTGCCATGGCAGTACCTAATAAGTATTTGTGCTCATATACAGCACCAGCCTGTACACAAGGTACGATGTAATCGTCACAGAACTCATCTGTGATATCTTCGATATATAATTTAGAAGCGCCGGATAATTTGGCTCTTTCTTCCAGTCCGTCTAATTCTTCGCCCTGTCCGCAGTTGATACAGCAGCAGACAACCTCATAACCATAAGTCTCCTTTAACCAAGGGATAATAGCGGTAGTATCGAGTCCGCCGGAGTAAGCTAAAACAACTTTTTCTTTCATAAGATTGTATCCTTTCTTTCTATATGGAATTGTACGCTCTCGTACGACTAACCCTACTATACATCAATCCAAATGAAAACACAAGTGAAAAAATATACATAAAATTGCATAAATATACATAAATTTGTGAATATTTGCTATTTACGGATGGAAAAAGATGGACTATTATAGGATAGAATCATATTTTTAAAAGAAAGAAAAGGTAAGAAACATGGTAAAGGTAGGAATTATCGGAGCGACCGGTTATGCAGGAGCAGAACTGGTGCGTATTTTATTGAATCATAAAGAGGCACAGATCGAATGGTTTGGATCAAGAAGCTATATCGATGAAAATTATGCAGATATTTACAGAAACTTTTTTGAACTTGTCGATGCAGACTGTCTGGGTGATAACATGGATGAGCTTGCTTCCCGCGTGGATGTGATTTTCACGGCAACACCACAGGGATTTCTGGCAGGTGTGCTGAATGAGGATATTTTAAATAAGGTAAAGATCATTGATCTGAGTGCGGATTTTCGAATCAAAGATGTTGCTACCTATGAAAAATGGTATAAGATTGAGCATAAAAGCCCACAGTTTATTAAGGAAGCCGTTTACGGACTCTGTGAGATTAACCGTGATAAGGTGACCACCCAGACCCGTCTGATTGCAAATCCGGGATGTTATACGACCTGTTCCATTCTGACAGCATATCCGCTGGTAAAAGAGGGACTGATTGATCCGGATACATTGATTATTGATGCAAAATCCGGTACTTCCGGAGCGGGACGTGGGGCAAAGACACCGAACCTGTTCTGCGAAGTGAACGAGAGCATGAAAGCATACGGTGTGACAACACACAGACATACACCGGAGATTGAGGAGCAGCTCGGCTATGCGGCAGGAAAAGAGATTACCGTGAATTTTACACCGCATCTGGTTCCGATGAACCGCGGAATTCTTGCGACAGAGTATGCAACCCTGATCAAAAAGCCGGATGGTACCTATCCTTCTTATGAGGAACTGAAGGCTGCTTACGATAAATATTATGCAAAGGAACGTTTCGTGCGTGTATTAAAGAAAGGTGTCTGCCCGGAGACCAAGTGGGTAGAGGGCAGCAATTACGTGGACGTAAACTTTGTCATTGATGAGCGTACCGGCAGAGTTGTGATGATGGGTGCACTGGACAATCTGGTCAAGGGTGCAGCCGGACAGGCTGTACAGAACATGAATCTGCTGTTCGGATTTGATGAGGCAGAAGGACTTTCCATGGTTCCGATGTTTCCATAATGAAAGGCATCTGTTTGATGCATTTCCTACGCTCATTGTTTCCGCGTAAGCGGAACTCTCATACAATGAGCTCTATAATGAGGTGAATAATGAGTAAAGAATATACAATCCGTGTGATGACACTGGAAGATTATGATGAGGTGTATGCGTTGTGGATGGGCATCCACGGTTTTGGAATCCGTTCCATCGATGATTCCAAAGAAGGAGTGGAGCGGTTTTTAAAAAGAAATCCGACCACGAGTATGGTAGCGGTAGCAGATGGAAAGATCGTGGGAGCCATTCTCTGCGGACATGACGGGAGACGCGGATGTCTGTATCATGTCTGTGTGCATGAAGATTACCGGAAGAACGGAATCGGAAAAGCCATGGCAGTCGCATGTATGCGCGCCCTGCAGAAAGAAAAAATCAACAAGGTCAGCCTGATCGCATTTAAGAGCAATGAGCTGGGAAATCATTTCTGGAAAGATGCCGGCTGGTGTTTCCGGGAAGACTTAAACTATTACGATTTTACATTGAACGAAGCAAATATTACGAGATTTAATCAGTAAGGAGAATGTTATGAGTGAGAATTTAAACGCATTGGAAAAAGCACAGGTGCTGATTGAGGCATTGCCTTATATCCAGCGTTTTAACCGCAAGATTATCGTTGTAAAATACGGTGGATCAGCGATGGTAGATGAGAAACTGAAAAAACAGGTCATCCAGGATGTCACCCTGTTAAAGCTGGTTGGATTCAAACCGATCATTGTGCATGGCGGTGGCAAGGAGATCAGCAAATGGGTTGCCAAAGCAGGAATGGAACCGGAATTTATCAATGGACTGCGTAAGACGGATGCGCCTACCATGGAGATTGCAGAGATGGTGTTAAACCGTGTCAATAAATCACTTGTATCCATGGTGCAGGAACTTGGGGTGCAGGCGGTCGGCATCAGTGGAAAAGACGGTGGTCTGTTAAAGGTAGAAAAGAAATTGTCGGATGGTCAGGACATCGGATATGTAGGAGAAGTAAAGGAAGTAAATCCAAAGATTCTGTATGATCTGCTGGAGAAAGATTTCCTTCCGATTATCTGCCCGATCGGTCTTGATGACAATTATGATACATATAATATCAATGCGGATGATGCGGCATGTGCGATTGCCCGTGCGGTTTCCGCAGAGAAACTGGCATTCTTAACCGATATCGAGGGAGTATACAAAGATCCGGAAGATCCGTCCACTCTGATTTCCGAACTTACGGTTTCCGATGCAAGAAAACTGATTACAGACGGATATATCGGCGGCGGTATGCTTCCGAAGCTGAATAACTGCATTGACGCTATTGAAAACGGAGTATCCCGTGTGCATATTCTCGATGGAAGAATCGCACATTGTCTGCTTTTGGAAATCTTCACCAATCGCGGAATCGGTACTGCAATTTTGGGTGATGAAGAACATCATTTTTACAATGAATAAGAGATAAGAGGTGTGGATAAACAATGAATAAACAGGAATATATTGATACCGCGGAGCAGGAACTGCTGCATACCTACAATCGTTTTTCACTTGTACTTGATCATGGTGAGGGCGTATACCTTTACGATACAGACAAAAAAGCGTATCTGGATTTCGCAGCCGGAATCGCCGTATGTGCGCTGGGCTATAGCAATGAGGCGTATAAAAATGCGCTGAAGGAT
>OMAN01000797.1_pt1 | contig 11455 bp, 6 predicted proteins | sample 1644701 | NCBI WGS metagenome assembly OMAN01 (sample SAMEA103958124, study PRJEB25191) | human gut metagenome | biome: human-associated habitat [ENVO:00009003]; feature: intestine environment [ENVO:2100002]; material: feces | place: Germany | collected 2013/2015 | reverse complement strand
GTCTGCCACCTGCAGCGTGGCAGCGGTAATGACTCTGGTATGTCATGCCATATAGAAAGAAAGGATGCCAAGGGGAAGAAATATGTCCCGGACAATGCCGATGCTGGCCGGACACATCTCAACCGGGAACTGGTCAAGTTTCCCGATGGCGTGTCCAGCCGCACCGAGGCGATACAGCACCGCATCAATACCGCCGGACTGCGCCGAAAGGTCGGCAAAAACCAGACAAAAGCCATCCGTATCATCCTGACCGGGACACATGAACAGATGATGAAGATTGCCAATGGCGGCAGACTGGACTGTTGGATTGATGCCAACCTCAAATGGCTAAGGGATGCATTCGGGAATGAGAACCTTGTATCGTGCGTGCTGCACATGGACGAGAAGACTCCCCACCTGCACGCCACCATCGTTCCCATTGTGACCGGGGAGCGAGTCCGCAGGAAACGTGAGGGTGAGAAGAAGTATGAAACGAAATCCGGTCCCCGGCTGTCGGCGGATGATGTGATGCGACGTACGCGGCTGCACGAATACCAGAACAGCTATGCTGCGGCCATGAAACCGTTCGGGCTGCAGCGGGGCATTGTCGGCTCCACCGCCAAACATCAGGCAAATTCGGATTATTACAGGCAGCAGGTCATCCGTTATGAGGAGGACATAGCCAAGTTGCAGGCAGATGTGGAGAAGGCGCAGGAGGGCAGGAACACCATCCTCTCGTGGTTCGGCAAGGGAGACCTTGCCAAAGCGAAAAAGGAACTATCGGACAAGGATGAGAAGATTGCCGAACTCAATAAACAGATTAAGGCTCTTCAGGCAGAAAAGGCACGGTTGCAGGAGCAACATAAATCAGGAATCGAAAAGCTGCGGAACGGCTACCAGAAAGAGATAGACGCAGCCATCCGCAGGGCGGAAACCGCCGAGCGGCAGTCAGAAGAGAAAGATGCCGTCATAGACAGGCAGCGAAAACAGATAGGCCTGCTTGACCGTAAGGCAAACCCTCAGCGTTATAGCCTCTCATCCGGTGCCGAGCTTGTCCGAATCAACGTGTCCAACTACCGGAACCCGTCGCTCCACATCTGGACACGGGTCGGCGAGGAGCTTTTTGAGGACACCAAATTCCAGATAGACTATGATGTGGCCCAAAGACATTTTAACGGCCAGATCACGGACGAGGAGTTTGTCAATGCCGTATTCGAACCGCAGGAGCAGGTAAGCACAAGGCAGGCCGAGCTGTTGGGTGCGGCTTTTACCCTTGCCATTGGCGGTCCGGCACAAGCCCATGTCGGCACAGGAGGTGGCGGTTCGTCTTCCGACCTTCTGTGGGGCGAGCAGAAAAACAAATTAAATAATCAGAGAAAAACCAGATAAATACTAGGGGTTATCAATTATTGAATCTCACAGAGAGATATTATTATCAGATTACTTTGATGATTATCTTTTTATGTATAACTTTGTGCCGTTAATTTAATATGAAGCAATATGGCGAAAATAGAATGCTCAAACCGGTTGCGTGTCATTTTGGCTGAAAAAGAAATAACTAATCGCTGGTTGGCAGAACAGATGGGGGTTACAGACATGACTGTTTCACGATGGAAAACTAATAAGGTACAGCCATCAATGGCCCAGTTTGTTGAGATTGCCCAACTGCTTAAAGTGGATATTAAAGATCTTATTGAGGCTGATTTTAATTATGATATAGAATAATTACTCTGGTTATGAGGTATACCGAAACGGTAATTAGAAATGTGATAAAACGTATAATATAAAATATATGGATCTGTTACAGATTGACATATACGAAAATGAAATCTTTGAACGGTCGCCTGAGCTACTTTCAATGTTACTCATAGATCGCACTTTAAGTTCAGAAAATTGTCAAGTCAATATTTTCTGGGCGACAAACAATTATGCCAATTTTGGGGATGGGTATCAATATAGCGATCAAATTACATTAGAGGCTATTACTGGCAAGAATGGAGATGTGATCAAGCCTCGGGCAGTTAAAAGCCTTGAAATGCAGCAGCAACGCAGTCGTGAAATGGCCGAAGTTTTTACTCCGTCGTGGATTTGTAATAAACAAAACAATCTGATTGACAATGCTTGGTTTGGACGAGAAAACGTATTTAATGTAGAGATAGATAATCCTGACGGTTCACATTCGTGGATTCCGACAGAGGGGAAAATCGTATTTCCTGAAGGTAAAACCTGGCATGATTACATCAACGAAAATCGCCTTGAAATTACCTGTGGAGAGGCTCCCTATCTGGTGAGCCGATATGATTCCGTAACTGGTAAGCCGATACCGATAGAACGAAGGATAGGATTACTTGATAGAAAACTTCGCGTCGTCGGGGAAAATACACAGACATCAAGCGAATGGCTAAAAGCAGCTCAATCGGCTTATATGAGTATCTACGGTTACGAATGGCAGGGAGACAACCTTGTTCTTGCCCGGGAGTCTCTTTTGTACACCTTCATTGACTATTATAAAGTAAAATTTGGCAAAAAGCCACAACTCAAATCGTTGCAATATATTGCTTCCATCATCTCATGGAATATTTGGCAGATGGACGGTTTGAAAGGGGTAATTCCGGAAAGTTGCCATAGCGTGCAACAAACAGTCCAGAGCCTGTTTGATTCGAACATAACGGTTCAAGAGTGTGAAGGATGTCAAAAGGGCAATATACTCAAACATAATGGAACCTATTGTAAGATTAAGGATTGGAGCAGCAATAAAACACTGACTTTTGTCTCATTGTTAAAGAAAGGAAAATAGAATGGCAGATTCAAATCTAAAAATAGATACGACTCTTCTAGATGGCCTGATCGTAGGGCGAGTTGAGCCACATATCTATGCTTTTTCTACCGAAACTGTTCCCAACTATTTGAAGGTTGGCGACACTGCCCGAGGCGTGCGTGTGCGCTTGGATGAATGGAGAAAGATTTTCCCAAATCTGGTACAGCAGTACGAACATTCGGCACAGATAGACGATGAGACTATTTTTCGTGATTTTGCAGTCCATACTTTTCTGGAACAGGAAAAAGGCAGAACACGGTTGCTACCGGACACGTTTGGGCGTCTGCCTTACTATTCAAAGGAGTTCTTTGAAGGGGCTACAACCGCTGATCTGGAAGAGGCTATATCGGACATATATCAAAGCGCACGGGAGAAAAACGGCAAATATCAGTTTTATTCTCCGGATCGCTTACCTCAAACATTTACCTACGAACGAACGGAGAGCTATCCTCCCCGTGCCAACCAACAGCAGGTCATTGACAACTTCAGAAATGCAGCGACTGTCGGACGCACCAATCTGTTACTGTACGCTATAATGCGATTCGGCAAGTCTTTCACGGCCATGTGCTGCGCTAAAGAGATGGATGCGAAAATTGTTGTTGTCGTTTCAGCCAAGGCCGATGTAAAACAAGAATGGAAAAAGACGGTTGAGAGCCATGTTTACTTTGCTGGCTACAAGTTTCTGGACAGCACGTCGTTAAATAGTAATGAAACCATTGTTTCCGATGCTCTTGCTGCCGGAGATAAAGTTGCATTATTCTTGACGTTGCAAGATTTGCAAGGAGAAGAAATTAAGGCAAAGCACAAAGAGGTTTTTGAGCATCAAATTGATTTGTTAATCGTTGATGAAACCCATTTTGGAGCTCGTGGTGCCTCCTATGGAAAGGTCTTGCAACAATATAATCTCAGCAAATCACAGATCGAGAAAGAGCTACGAAATATTGATGGCTTTGAAACGCTCGATCAAGTAGACGAGGCTGTCAAAGTCTTGAATGCGAAGATCCGCATACATCTTTCCGGTACGCCATACCGAATTTTGATGAGCGATGAATTCAAAAAGGAGGACATCATTGCCTTTGTTCAGTTTACGGACATTATCGACGCACAGAAGCAGTGGGATGACGAGCATCTCAAAGAGGATGATTGCAACGAATGGGATAATCCTTATTATGGATTTCCACAGATGATTCGCTTTGCGTTCAATCCGAATGTCTCTTCCGTGAAAAAAATGAAAGAATTGCGTAAAAATGGCATTACCTACGCATTTTCCGAGTTGTTCAGACCTCACTCGATGACAACTAAAAGAGACGGCAGCCATAGGCAATTTTTACACGAACCCGAGATTCTGGATTTGCTAGAGGTAATCGACGGTACAAAAGAGGATGAGAATCTGCTCGGCTTTCTCGATTACGACAAAATCAAGGATGGTAAGATGTGCCGCCACATTGTTGTCGCATTGCCTTTCCGTGCCTCCTGCGATGCCATGGCAGCATTGATTCAACGAGAAAAGAACCGATTCAAAAACCTATGCGATTACGAAGTTATCAACATAGCAGGCTTTGACGAAGAGCGCAAATATGCGACTACGGATATTGTCAAAGGGAAAATCAAGACTTGTGAAGAAAATGGCCGCAAGACACTGACGTTGACCGTTAACCGGATGCTGACAGGAACAACCGTGCCGCAATGGGACACGATGCTCTACCTCAAGGGAACGTCATCTCCGCAGGAATACGATCAAGCAATATTCCGTCTGCAGAATCAATACGTTACCACCTTCAAGGATGAAAACGGCCGAACCATCAAGTACAACATGAAGCCGCAGACATTATTGGTAGACTTCGATCCGAATCGCATGTTCCGGTTGCAGGAGTTGAAATCGCAGTTTTACAATGTCAATACAGAGGTTCAGGGTAATGCAGGCTTGAGAGAACGTATCGCAAAAGAGTTGGCAATCTCTCCTATCATCGTACTGAACAAACATAAGTTGCAGGAAGCGACTCCGACCAATATTACGGATGCGGTTCGCGAATATTCCAGAAACCGCAGCGTATTGGACGAGGCATCGGAAATCCCGACCGACAGCATTCTGTTGGAAGACACTGAGCTACTCAATGTTCTGCGGGAGATTGCTCCCATTGATGCAAAAAATGGTCTCCAGATAAAACCGACAGAGGGTGATGGTGATGACATTGATACGCCTGACACACCCGATACACCGGAAGGAACTGAGAACAGAGATGCTGAACCGACCGATCAACCCAATCAACACCCCGATCGGCCGAACCCGGCAGAGGAAGACGACAAACTCGACAAACGGCTTGCCGCCTATTATGCGCGTATTCTTTTCTTTGCCTTCCTGACGGATTCAACTGTCAAATCGTTGGAGGAGGTGATTGCCGCAATTCCACAGACGTCGGATAACCGGCGAATCGCCAACCATCTCGGCCTGGACAGAAAGGTTCTGGAGGTAATCCAGGAGAAGAGCAATCCGTTTATTTTGCATGATCTCGACTATAAAATCGAGAATACCAATGATCTAATCCGAGACGCCGCACTTCGCCCCATGGAGCGGGTAGAGATTGCCATGCGAAGGTTCGGACGTTTGTCCGATTCTGAGATAGTTACCCCTGCGAAGGTCGCCGACGAGATGGTAGCTATCCTGCCTTTCGAAGAGTTAAGAGAGAAGGCGGATGCCAAATTCCTTGATATAGCCTCCAAAGAGGGAGAGTTCTCCGTTGCGTTGTATCGAAGATTTGGCGAGAAGGTCAAACCGAGATTATATGCAATTACGACTTCGACATTAGCCTACGAATTTACACGCAAAGTTTACACCTTGCTCGGAATGCCGGTTGAAAACATATATGCCGATTTCACGTCGTATGACTTGATTGGCGAAAATAATAATGAGATAATAAAGCAATTAACAGATATGAGATTTGACGTGATTATTGGCAATCCGCCGTATCAGGATAAAGGAGGTAGTGGAGGTACTAATGACGCATCCATATACCAGAATTTTTGTCAAATAGCTTTTGATACGAATCCTAACTATACTTCAATGATTATCCCCTCTCGTTGGTATACTGGCGGCCGAGAGAATCTTGTTGGGGAGTTCCGCAATAGAATGCTGACATCAAAGCATGTAATGAAATTAGTCTCACACACAAATGCTAAAGATTTATTCCCAAATGCGGAAATAAAAGGAGGTTGTTGTTATTTCTTATATGCGAAATCTTATTGTGGAAAATGCGAATATGAATTAAATCGAGATGGTGTAAAGATTATAACAGAACGGGATTTAGGTCAATTTAACATTCTGGTCAGAGAACCTATATTGGCGGAGATTGTTGAAAGGATTTTGAGCCAGAGTGATTCGTTTGTTGATAGTCTTATATCGTCTGACACTCCATTTGGTATTCCAACAAACCCCAAGGCTAGTTCAAAGTCCCATATTGAAATATATGAACAAAAAGACAAAGAGCATGAAGTTGCATTGTATTGGATTAAACGCAATAGACGATGTATTGGATATATATCACGAGAAAGTGTAAAAAAGAATGTGCTGGATATAAGTAGGCCTAAAGTGTTTATTCCAGAAGCATATGGAGCTGGAGAATCATTCCCTCATCAAATTATCGGGATACCTGAAATCGCTTCTGCTGATTCGGCATGTTCCCAATCATATTTATATGTGGCATTCGGAACAAAAACAGAAGTCGAAAATTTCGCAAAGTACCTACATACGAAATTTCTTCGGGTTTTAGTTAGTGCATCAAAGGTTTCTCAACATGCTATGAGTAAGGTGTATAGATTTGTTCCAGTAGAGAACTTTACTGCATACAGTGATATTGATTGGAGCAAAAGCATCCCCGAAATAGATACTCAGCTCTATGCTAAATATGGTTTAACAGCCGAAGAGATTGACTTTATTGAGTCCATGATTAAGCCCATGGAATAAGAGTATGCTATTCTAACTCAAAATTAACGAACAGATGTTGAATACAATGGAATTAGATATTAAATCATTGATAGGCGAAGCGACAGCTTACGACAAAAAACAGATACTTGAGGTCAGACGACCCAAAAGTTGGCTCAAGAGTGTCTCTGCCTTTGCCAATGGCGAAGGTGGTGTACTGATATTCGGCATCAGTGATGATGGCTATGTGTTGGGACTTGCTGATGCGGAGGGTGACGCGGAGAAAATCAGTGAGGAAATAAAGAGCAAACTTGACCCTGTCCCGGCAGTCAAGCTTGAACTAAAGGAAGCAGATGGTAAGAAGCTTGTGCTACTACATGTATATCCGGGACAGGAGACTCCATATTACTATATCGGCGACAAGCAGCGTCTTGCTTTCGTCCGTATCGGGAATGAGTCTGTCGTTGCGGATCGCATTCAATTGAAAAGTCTCGTTCTGAAAGGTGCCGGCAGAACATACGACAGTCTGCCTTCAATCTACAGATTCGAGGATATGGCTTTTACCAAACTCAGGTCTGTTCACTACAAAAGGCTGCAACGCTCGTTTGAAGACAGCGAGTTTGTATCATGGGGTATCGTTGATGAAAACGGCAATCTGACAAATGCCGGCGCATTGTTAGCGGACGAATCCCCTATAAGACAATCCCGTATATTCTGTACCCGATGGAATGGACTGGATATGACCAACGGCTTGGGCGAAGCGATAGATGATGTTGAGTTGGAGGGATGCGTAATCGGACAATTGCAGGATGCCGTGTCTTTTGTGCGGAATAATTCAAGGAAGAAATGGTGGAAAGAAAGTGACCACCGCGAAGAATTGCCAGACTATCCCGAACGTGCCGTAACGGAAGCGATAGCCAATGCAATCATCCATCGCGACTACATGCAGTTGGGAAGCGAGATACATATTGACATGTACGATGACAGGATGGAGATCTACTCTCCCGGTGGCATGATGGACGGTAGGCTTATTCAGCAGTTGAACCCTCTTACGGTGCCATCCAAAAGAAGGAATCCGTTATTGGCTGATTTCTTCAGCCGATTGGGGCTTATGGAACGGCGAGGCAGCGGCATGAAGAAAATCATAAACACATATAGGCGTTATAAGCGTCTTTCAGACTACCACGCTCCAGAATTCACCTCCAATGCTTCCGAATTTCATGTGACTCTATGGAATTTAAATTTTGAAGGGAATGACAATAATACTCCCACAGACAAGGAATCTCAAGAAGTGGAGTTCATAAAAGAACCGATAGAGTTCACAAAAGAGTTCATAAAAGAACCGATAGAGTTCACAAAAGAGTTCATAAAAGCAAGTCGCCAAATATATAAACTGATATCTATGAATCCTAAAGTCAGCACTGTTCAAATGGCTGATTCAATGGGGCTATCAACACGTCAAGTTCTGAAATACCTGAAACGCCTTCAAGAATTAAACAAGATAGCTCGTGTAGGTGGACGTAAAATGGGAGAATGGAAGATTATCGATGAAGAATATGAGGGATTCTTTGACAGGATATAAAAGTGTATTGTAGTTGTTTGAAAATAATATATATTTTTCTCAAAAATGTACCTTTCAAGACTTAGACTCTGGAATTTTAGAAAATATTGCAGTGGTGCTGATAATAAGCCCGGAGTGGAAGTTCATTTCCATGAAGGCCTAAATGTGCTGATTGGCGAGAATGATTCTGGCAAAACAGCAATTATTGATGCCATTCGTTATGTTTTAAGGACTCAGAGTGGAGAGTATATTCAATTTGATGATAAAGATTTCTATCAAGATGAACAGGGAAATCGAAAGGATGAGTTTAAAATAGAGTGTGTATTTGATGGACTAAACGAGCAAGATTCTGGTTTGTTTTGGGAATGGCTATCATGGAACGAAGATAAGACAAGATATCTACTCAAGGTTTGGCTGTATGTGAAAAGGAAGGATAATGTCATTCTGCCTAAGTTCTCTGCTGGTATAGAAGGACAGTCCGAAAGAATGGACTCTGAAGCGAGAGACCTCTTAAAAGTGGTATACTTTAAACCGCTGAGGGATGCCCTTACCGATATGACCCATGGCTACAAGTCAAGATTAGCACAGATTCTTGGTGCACATGAGTTGTTCAAGACCCGAAAGGATGAACAGGGTAACAATAAGAAGCACAAACTAGAAACAGACTATGAGGACCTAAAAAGGGAAATAGAAAACTTTTTTAAAGAAGGTGGTAATGGTGAGATTATTACAGAGGAAATCAACAATTTCCTACATACTCATTTCTTGCTAAATGGTGACCCTCGACATGCCCAAATAAAATTAACTGGAGGAGAACTATCCGAAATATTAAGACTACTTGACCTGATTATGGAAGGCAACAAGTCGGGTCTTGGCTCTCTTAATCTATTGTGTATAGCCGCTGAAATGCTTCTGTTCAACAATCAACAAAAAGGATTGAAACTTGCATTGGTTGAAGAATTAGAAGCTCATCTTCATCCGCAGTATCAGTTAAGACTGATAGATTATATATCCTCTCAACAGAAAAAAGAGCAATTTATTCTTACTACTCATAGCATTACATTGGCTTCAAAGATTCGGTTAGAAAATCTGATTGTGCTAAAAGGAAACGAGGTTTTCCCGATGTCTAAAGAATACACAATGATGAAGCCAGCAGACTACAAATTCTTGGAGCGTTTTTTGGATGCAACTAAGTCAAATCTTTTCTTTGCCAAAGGTCTGATTATGGTTGAAGGGGATGCTGAGAATCTATTGATTCCCGCCATTGCAGACATAATAGATAAACCTCTTAATAAATACGGGGTCTCAATAGTTAATGTAGGTAGTACTGCATACAAGCGCTATGTGAATATCTTCAAACGCCGGGACAATAAATCATTTGGAACTGTTGCTGTTATCTCTGATTTGGATGTGAGAGCATTGGAGTATTATGATGATAACAGTTCAGACCGTAAGACTCCTAAATATTGGTTGAAAGATGCTGTGTTGGCAGAATTAAAAGCCGTAACAGAAGAAGTGAATTATGATTCAATGGCAAGTGTGTTCAGTAGTCTGTCTGCATTTGAAAAAAATGTCCGAGCAAACAAAACTACTGGTTTTGGTCCAATTGGAGAGACCATTAACCGTTTAAAGGCTGTCTTGACGGAAGAGAAAAAGATGCCGTTGAACGAGGATATGTTGTCGATAATACGCAACGAAAAGGTTGAGTGTATAGAACATGAGACCAACAATGAACAGATAAAAATATTTCTTCCAAAAGACTGGACATTGGAGTATGATATAGCGGGAAGTGGACTATTCAGATTGTTGGCTGCAGCAATAAGGGCTGCAAATATAGAAGAAAATGGACATGAACAGGAAATAACAGATGAAATACTGCTTGATATTTGGAATAAAGTAAAAGACGACTATCCCGATGGGACTTCACCAACAAGAAAAATTAGCTATCAAATATTTGCACCACTCAACGAAGGTACAATTAGTAAAGCTATCACGGCACAATATTTAGCAGGCATGATAGTTGGCGATTTGCCTCCAGTTAAAGATAATGATGTTATTAAAGCAGAAATAAAGCGCATTATAAATACCGATGAAAAACTGAAGTATTTGAAGGACGCTATTGAATACGCTACAGGCCACCCGAATCATTAAAAAATACTGAAGTATGCCATTTGCAACTGATGAAGAAATTAGAATCGCGCACGATATTCTTTTGAAAGATAAGAAACCTTTCGATGATACGAGACTGAATATTATCAAAGAAGATCGTAGCTGTTATGTACAGGCTTGTCCAGGAAGTGGAAAGACAACCGCCCTATTGGCAAAATTGATTATTCTTGCCAACAGGTTACCGATGACTGACGGGAAAGGCGTATGCGTACTTACGCATACGAACGTGGCTATTGATGAGATAAAGGCTAAAGTCGGCTCTAAAGCCAATGTCTTGTTTAATTATCCTAATTTCTTTGGGACAATCCAAACCTTTCTGCATGATTACGATTGCGGGATATAGCTTAGTAGCTTGATTTACAACGCATCTGCAAGATTGAGGCAAGACTAAACCTACATAGGAAACGGCAACAAGGGCTTTCAAGCCCTATTTTTTTTGCCGTCCCCACAAAGATAGTAGTAATAATAGTAAGTCGTTCGCATAGGAGTATATTTTCGATACCATAGTTGATAGTACACAGATAATTTTTCGTCCGGTAAATGCGGCCTACACAGCCCTTTGCCTTGCCGAAAAGAGGAAAAAATATTATTTTTGCCCTTGAGGTTCCCCGTTATTACATAGCGGAGACCCGAAATATCGTTCGAATAAGAGCGATGCGACATAGCGGCGCGTAAAGCGTTGCGGATAGATACAGAGTAGATTTACTCTTTCTGCCTAACCGAATTCTTGCGACCCGTCCGGGTACTCCCGGCGGTGAATTACACATGGCAAAAAGTAAGTCGACTCGAAGGTGTGTTACGGTTTACACCGTGGCATCCTTTGGGCGTAGGACGACTTTTCCATGTGTAGGGTTCGCAAGACCTTTGGTTAGGAACTGTTGCTCTTGCGCCCTTTTCGTAACCGATACTGTCGGTCTCAGCGGGGTTCCAAAAATTGTAATTACTGAAAATCTATGGTGAATTTTGTCGAGAACCCCGCTAAATCCGTATTGTGTGTAGGACACATCTC
>OMAN01000789.1_pt1 | contig 11556 bp, 7 predicted proteins | sample 1644701 | NCBI WGS metagenome assembly OMAN01 (sample SAMEA103958124, study PRJEB25191) | human gut metagenome | biome: human-associated habitat [ENVO:00009003]; feature: intestine environment [ENVO:2100002]; material: feces | place: Germany | collected 2013/2015 | reverse complement strand
AGCCCAACACCGGTCCCTGAATCCAGTTCCAGAAAAGATGAAGGGAGATAGGGAAACAAAGATTCTTTGTATACAAGTAAGAAGCTCCCAGCAGCATGCCAGCAAGTAGCAGATTGAGCATAGGCAAGAAATCTATTTCCGGATTGAAGATATGTAACAAGGCAAACAATGCCGATGATATAAATAACGACAGGAATTTATTCATACGTGTATGAAGCAGTCGTCCGAGAATATAGCCGCGCATCAGAATCTCTTCAAACAACGCCACCAACAGAAAAAAGACCCACGAACCGAGCAAATTCACCGGTTCAAACTTAAAACCGGTCACTTCTATTTCTCCCAAAAGCAGAGACAGTCCGAAGCCAACCAGATAAAACAGAACAGCTATCAGCAATCCGTACCACAATCCTCGCGCATGTCCTTTGACAGACAAGCCCAAGTCTGAGAACGGACGCCGTTCAAAACGAAGCATGATAACAGCAGAAGTCAAAGCGGTCAAAAGCATACCCGTCTCTTGCAGAATATACCCCACTATTCCGGGGTGACGGGCCTCCACTCCAAGAACCAATGAAAGGAATCCTTGTATCAATGCACTATACAACAACATAAACACAAAAAACACCACTATAAACAGCAAAATACACGCCCATATAGGAAGTCCCTTCAGTTCTTTTTTATCCACAATGTTTTCTGCCTCCATTTTTACAATTTGTTAATCCGGCTACAAAATTAGATATAAAACATAAAAAAACACTATCTCTTACCTATTTTTCCTATATTTGCCTGAACAAATCTGCAAAATTATGAAAATTAAACTACTATTGATTAGTTTCATATTGGCTGCCAATGCATTAGGAGCAGTCGCCCAAGTGAGCAAGACTTATTTTGTAAGTAAACCCGGAACGCTGATTTCCATGATGACGGAGGATGAGGCCAACAGTATCACCCACCTCACTTTGACCGGTAAAATAAATGCCGAGGACTTCAGACATCTGCGTGATGAATTTCCCAACCTGAAAGTATTGGACATTTCGAATGCAGACATCAAGATGTACACCGGGAAAGCCGGTACCTATCCCAACGGAAAACTTTGCGTTTATATGCCGAACTTCATCCCTACTTACGCTTTCTCGAACATCGTAGACGGAGTGACTAAAGGTAAAGCCACCCTGGAGAAAATAATTCTCTCCGAGAAAATCAAGAACATCGAAGACGCCGCCTTCAAAGGGTGCGAGAACCTGAAAATCTGCCAGATCCGGAAAAAGACAGCTCCTAACCTGTTGCCGGAGGCATTGGCGGACAGCATTACCGCTATTTTCGTTCCGCTGGGCAGCAGCGATGAATACCGTTATAAGAATAGGTGGGAAAAGTTTGCTTTCATAGAGGGAGAACCGGTAGAAACCACTTTGCAAGTGGGAGCAATGGGCAAACTGGAAGAAGAAATCCTGAAATCCGGTCTGCAACCCAGAGACATCAACTTCCTCACCATAGAAGGCAAACTGGACAACGCCGACTTCAAACTTATCCGCGACTATATGCCGAACCTTGTTTCAGTGGATATTTCCAGAACAAACGCAACAGCTATCCCTGACTTTACTTTCTCACAAAAAAAATATTTATTGAGAATGAAGTTACCTCATAATCTCAAATCGATCGGACAGCGTGTATTCAGTAACTGCGGACGTCTTTGCGGTACACTCGAACTTCCGGCCAGCGTGACTGCTATCGAGTTCGGCGCATTTATGGGATGTGACAATCTCCGCTATGTATTGGCTACGGGAAATAAGATCACAACATTGGGCGATAACCTGTTTGGAGACGGGGTGCCGAGTAAGTTGATTTATAAGAAATAAGTAAAGGAATAACCTTGATATATAGAGTATAGCCCTATATCAGAGTAAGACAACGGTTATAAACTAAGTCCGAGTTAACACATTTCTACCCCTCGTATTTAATAAATCAATCTTTGTTGTTGCATAATTCTATTCGTCTGACAACTGTCAGACGAATAAAGTTATGTATAGCGAATGCTAATTCATAGTAGCTCCAAAGTTACTTGAATGACAAATTATCCCTAAAAAAGAGAGCGTATCAAAAACCAATGTCTTGATACGCTCTCTTTTTTATTATCAGTAATGTCCGGAGTCTTACTTATCTCCGTACATCTTCGCTCTCAATTCTTTAATGTGGTCTGACGTGATATATTCGTCGTATTCCATCATCTTGTCAATGATACCGTTCGGCGTCAGTTCGATGATACGGTTGGCAACGGTCTGAATAAATTCGTGGTCATGAGACGAAAACAGGATGTTTCCTCTATACGTTTTCAGGTTGTTGTTGAATGCCTGGATAGATTCCAAATCCAAGTGGTTGGTAGGAGTATCCAGAATGAGGCAGTTTGCCCCCCTGAGCTGCATACGGGCAATCATACAACGCATTTTTTCACCTCCGGAAAGTACGCTCACTTTCTTCAGTACTTCCTCACCGGAGAACAGCATACGCCCGAGAAAACTCTTCATATACACTTCGTTTCCTTCGCCAAACTGGCTCAACCAGTCCACCAAGTTCAGGTCCGTATTGAAGAAGTCGGTATTGTCCAAAGGCAAGTAAGCGGTGGTGATAGTCACCCCCCAGTTGAAGGTTCCCGAATCCGGTTTTATATTTCCGTTGATGATTTCAAAAAGTGCAGTCATGGCACGCGGGTTGCGTGACAGGAATACAATTTTGTCTCCCTTTTCTACATTGAAGTTGACATCGTTGAAAAGCACTACGCCTTCTTCCGTCTTCTTGCTCAATCCGGCAACTTCGAGAATCTGATTGCCCGGCTCGCGTTCGGGAGTGAAGATAATACCCGGATACTTGCGTGAAGAAGGTTTAATTTCTTCTACATTCAGTTTTTCCAGCATTTTCTTGCGGCTGGTGGTCTGCTTACTCTTCGCTACGTTGGCACTAAAACGGCGGATAAATTCTTCGAGCTCTTTCTTCTTCTCCTCAGCCTTCGCCTTCTGGTTCTGCTGCTGACGGAGAGCCAACTGGCTGGATTCGTACCAGAAACTGTAGTTACCGGCAAACATATTGATCTTTCCATAGTCAATATCGACTGTATGCGTACAGACGGAGTCGAGGAAGTGACGGTCGTGGCTCACAACAAGCACCGTATGTTCGAAGTTGGAAAGATATTCTTCCAGCCATGTCACTGTCTCCATATCCAAATCATTGGTAGGTTCGTCGAGAAGGAGGTTATCAGGATTTCCGTACAATGCCTGCGCTAGCATGACACGTACTTTCTCTTTACCACTCAATTCGCCCATCAGTGTGTAGTGCTTATCTTCTTTGATTCCCAAACCGCTCAACAACATGGCTGCGTCACTCTCGGCATTCCAGCCGTCCAGTTCAGCGAACCGTTCTTCCAGTTCGGACACTTTCAGTCCATCTTCGTCTGTAAAGTCTTCTTTAGCATAGAGTTCTTCGCGCTGTTTCATGATATCCCACAACACGGTATGCCCCATCATTACGGTATCCATAACGGTAAAAGCATCCCATTTGAAGTGGTCTTGACTCAACACGGAGAGACGCTCGCCCGGTCCCAGAGCAATCGAACCGGTAGTCGGATCCAAATCTCCGTAAATCGTACGGAGGAATGTAGATTTTCCCGCACCGTTTGCGCCGATAATACCATAGCAGTTACCACTCGTAAATTTCAGGTTTACGTCATTAAACAACACTCTTTTACCAAACTGTACCGAAACGTTTGAAACTGTAATCATCTTACCTATTTACTATTTAACTATTTACACTTTTCAATTTGAGTGTGCAAAGGTAGACATTTAAAATGAATAATGAACTATCCCGTATGTGCCAATCTGACATAAAAGTATTACCTTTGCAGAGTTTTTTGGCAAAAACACCAACTTGGCAAAGTTTTTGCATGTGATTTTGATATTATGAATAAAAAACAGAAATAGATATGGACCCTAAAGAAAAAAAAGTGAAGGAAGAAGAACTCAACGTTGAGGAAACTCTGAATAACGCGGAAGAACAACCGCAGGACGAACAAGCGGAAAATGCCGCCCCGATGACTCACGAAGAGGAATTGGAAAAGGAACTGGAGACGGCTCAGGAGACCATTGAGGAGCAGAAGGATAAATATTTGCGTCTCTCCGCCGAGTTCGACAATTACCGGAAACGCACTATGAAGGAGAAAGCGGAACTGATCCTGAACGGTGGCGAAAAGAGCCTTAGCAGTATTCTTCCGGTGGTGGATGATTTCGAACGTGCCATCAAAACGATGGAAACGGCTACGGATGTCCAAGCTGTGAAAGAAGGTGTCGAACTGATTTATAATAAATTCATGGCTACCCTGGCACAAAACGGTGTGAAGGTGATCGAAACGAAAGACCAACCGCTGAATACTGATTACCACGAGGCTATCGCCGTAATTCCCGCACCGTCGGAAGCACAGAAAGGTAAAATCCTGGATTGCGTACAGACGGGATATACATTGAACGATAAAGTACTCCGTCACGCCAAAGTGGTAGTTGGAGAATAAGAAGAACTTGAATCAATAAAAGCATGGCAGAGAAAAGAGACTATTATGAAGTACTGGAGGTAACGAAGACAGCCACAGTAGAAGAAATTAAAAAAGCCTACCGCAAGAAAGCGATTCAATATCACCCCGACAAGAATCCGGGTGACAAGGAGGCAGAAGAAAAGTTCAAGGAAGCGGCCGAGGCGTATGATGTATTAAGTAACCCGGATAAGCGCTCGCGTTACGACCAGTTCGGCCACGCAGGAGTGAGCGGTGCGGCAGGTAACGGTGGGCCGTTCGGCGGTTTCGGTGGCGAAGGTATGTCTATGGATGATATTTTCTCCATGTTCGGTGACATCTTCGGAGGTCGCGGCGGTGGTTTCAGCGGCGGCTTCGGAGGGTTCAGCGGTTTCGGTGGCGGTGGCGGTGGTTCACAGCAACGTCGCTATCGGGGCAGTGATCTACGTGTCAAGGTAAAGATGACTTTGAAAGAAATCTCGACAGGAGTAGAAAAGAAATTCAAACTGAAAAAATATGTGCCGTGTAATCACTGTCATGGCACGGGGGCCGAAGGCGACGGCGGTTCGGAGACTTGTCCGACCTGTAAAGGTAGCGGTTCGGTGATCCGTAACCAGCAGACTATTTTAGGGACGATGCAAACGCGTGCCACCTGCTCTACTTGTAACGGTGAGGGTAAAATCATCAAGAACAAGTGTAAGAAGTGTAGTGGCGATGGAATCGTTTACGGTGAGGAAGTAGTGACAGTGCAGATACCTGCCGGAGTGGCAGAAGGCATGCAACTTTCTATGAGTGGCAAAGGAAATGCCGGCAAGCATAACGGCGTGCCGGGAGATTTACTGATTCTCGTAGAAGAAGAACCGCATCCAGACTTGATTCGTGACGAGAATGATCTGATTTATAACTTGTTGTTGAGTTTTCCCACTGCCGCTTTGGGCGGGGCTGTGGAGATCCCGACCATCGACGGAAAGGTGAAGGTAAAGATTGACTCAGGTACTCAACCGGGAAAGGTACTTCGTCTACGCGGTAAAGGATTGCCGAACGTGAATGGATACGGAACAGGGGATTTGCTCGTGAATGTCAGTATCTATGTGCCAGAAGCTCTCAACAAGGAGGAAAAGAGTGCGCTTGAAAAAATGGAAGATTCGGATAATTTCAAGCCGAGTACGTCAGTGAAGGAAAAGATCTTCAAGAAGTTCAAAAGTTTCTTCGATTAAGACTTACATAAAAATTTCTTCCTATTAATAATTAAACGCTCCATGAATGCCTGGTGACACATGGAGCGTTTGTTATTTAAAACCCACTCAATACCCCGGATTCTGTACTAGCTTTGTATTCATCACCCGTATTTTCTCGGGAATAGGGAATACGGTAGTATAACCGGTTTCCTCGTTTGGTAATTGAGGACGGCTGTTGTATGCACGAGTAAACATTCCGAAGCGGATAAGGTCCTGACGCCTCCAACCCTCCCAAGCCAATTCAAGCTGGCGTTCGGAAAGTATATTCTCCAAAGTAGCGGGACGGCGAGCGGCCTTCACCCGGCTCCGGACTTGATTTAACTCGACGTCTCCGTTTGCACCGTTGCGTACTTTAGCTTCGCTCTTCATCAGTAAAGCGTCCGCGTAGCGGAACAGGACAATGTCATTCTCCATTAATTTTCCGTCTTTTGTGGCGGTGGGGTCTACTTCATACTTTTTCATACGGGCACCTGCCGTTTGCTCATACGGGGTGTCGGTGATATCCAATGCTACTTCCCAAGGGAGATATACCAAGACAGTACCGTCGTCCAGCTTGATAATGTCTCCTTTCAAGTCATACATTTCTCCTGCAAAATAACAGATGTCGAAGCGAGGGTCTTGGGCAGCTGTCCCATAACCGAAAGTTTCGAGTGCTTCAATCGTTGCACTGGGACCATTCTCACCGCTTAGCCCGTAAGCTTTGGCATGGTTGTAATGACGGGAACGAAAAAGGTATTGCATCTGATTGGTATACAATGTTTTATTCATCGGGATCGTGAATATATTCTCTACGGACGGTTCATTGAAGATAGAGAAGTTAGTCTCGTATTCCGGTTCCAGTTTATAATTCATAACTTTCAGTTGGTCGCAGTAGTATATGACCGTCTCCCAGGCATTGAGTTCATTACCGTCTACCATGAACTTGATATTTTTTCCGTCGGGACGTTCGTTGTCCGTCCAGTCGTTATCGGTATAAACTTCGGCATTCAGTGCCAGTTTTGCCAACAAGAAAGTAACCACCGGACGAGTGATACGCCCATAATAAGGCCCGGTCTGATTGCTGTGTACCTCCGAAAGTAATGGAGCCACTTCCTGTAATTCCTTGAATATAAATTCGAATACTGTCTTCCGCTCGCTTTGAACGATGTCTTTCATCGCAGGAGAAGAAGACTGCACCAAAGGCACACGGCCAAACAAATCCAGCAGATAATAGTAGTACATCGCACGCATAGCACGCACTTCCGCTCGATAAGCCGGGAGTTCCGCATCAGAATGGGTTTCTGCGAATTTGTCGATTCGTTCGAGCGACTTATTACTAAGCATTACGACTTTATAAAGATACTCCCATGTAGCTTGAATGGCATCATTCTCAATACCCCAATCATGGAGAAATAATCCCTGCCAAAAGCCACCGTCGTACCAGTCGCCACCGCGCGTAGGGATAATAGCTTCATCAGTAGTGAAAGTATTGAGATCATAGACACCTCTGCCCGTTCCCTGCAATCCCTGGCTGTCGCTGTAACCGCCCACATAAGTATAGAGCGAGGCAACAGCATTGAGATAGACTTCCGAAATGGAATTATACACATCATCTTCGGGCAACTTATCTTTCGGATTTTCTTCCAGAAATTTATCGCAGGAAAACAAGAACGTACACGTAGCAAGCACCAAACTAATCTTTTTCAAATATTCTTTCATCTTCTCATCCTCCGTTAAAAGTTAATACTCAATCCCAATGTATAGGTACGTGCCAACGGGTAGTTACGTTTATCATCCACCCCCAAAGTAGAGTTTACCGTAGAACTGTTAATCATCGGTGATAGCCCTGAATAGCCGGAAATCGTCGCCAGGTTGTTGACCGTGAAGGCAAGACGCAAAGAACGGACGTACTTCTTGAGTTTCTGCACCTTCTCGATTGGTACATTCCAACCAAGCGTCACGTAGTCAAAGTTTACGTAATTGCCTTTTTCCAGCCAATAGTCAGTGGCAGTCTGGTCCTTAATGTTCTGCTTCGGCGCGGATTTCATCACATTGTAGTCAGGGAAGATATTCATGTTCATATACGTCAGTGATGTTCCGTTATAGATTTTATGGCCGAAAGCTCCGTTGATCTGCACCGAAAGATCGAAGCGTTTGTAACGGAAGCTGATGTTCGAACCCAGAATTGTTTTGGGCACGGCTTGCCCTGCCACATAGCGGTCTTCGCCGTCTTCAAGATTGACACCACCACCGTTCAAGTCCGCAATACCATAGGTGTATCCACCGTTCCCGTCGGACACCAGTCCGGTGCTATGAGGCAAATAAAAAACACCTAATGGTTGACCGACCATTTGATAGACGATGTGGTTGTAGCCACCGTGGAAGCCGGCTCCGTCGAGACTGGCAAGGCTCTTGTATTCAGGCGCGGAAATCATTTCGCCGTTGTACATTCCGCTTAATGAGAGAAGTTTGTTACGTTGGAAGGTGACATTGGCATTAATGTTCAATTCCATATCTTTTGTTTTCAGAGGAGTGATACCAATAGCTATTTCCGTACCCCAGTTACGCATGGAGCCGATATTAGCCAGTAAAGTGTTGTAAGTGAAAGGCGGTACACTCACATTATACAGATAAAGCATATCCGTTGTTCGAGAATTGTAGTAGTTAGCGGAAAGTAACAGACGGTTACCAAACAAAGCTACGTCAAAACCTGTATTGAAAGTGTGTTTCACTTCCCACTTCAAGTCGGGGTTCGTATTCCTCAAATCACCCAATGAGACAACGGCAGAGTTGCCTACCGGAACAACTCCGTTCGGCTTTACCAGATTCAGTGTAGTATACGAGTCAATTCCACTCTGGTTACCCGCCAGACCGTAACCGATACGAAATTTCAAATTATCAACCACTGGCAAACGTTTCATAAACTTTTCCTCACTGACTACCCATGCGGCAGATATGGAGGGAAAGAAGCCCCACTTATGATTTGCTCCAAACTTGGAGGAAGCGTCCGTACGGGCATTCAGCGTCAGGACATAACGATCGGCATACGTATAGTTGAAACGTCCCATAAAAGATGCGAGACGGGGTTGTTCGTAGTACGAATTTGTCCCCTCCCACAGACGGACTGCACCGGCTTGCAAATTGTTGTAGCCGAACTTATCCGTGCTGAAATTGCTGACTGTGGTATAATATCCCGTGTACGTTTCTTTCTGGAGTTCGGCTAATGCCAGGACGTCGAAGAAGTGCTTTTTCCAGCCTTTTTTATAAGTCAGCATCATATTTCCGAGGAGGGACTCCATTTTCTTTGTTCCTTTATAAGCCTGCCCGTTCGCCCAAACAGAGGTGGGGAGATATTGCGAATTTTCAACTATATTATAGGTATAGGCACCGAACAGTACCAATTTCAATTCTTTCATCAAATTGAAGGTGAAACGGGCGTGTGTACTGATATGCGAAGTAGCGTCGTCATCGTCCACCTGCATCCATGCCAACGGGTTTGTTATCTGACTGGCGGTAGTGATGCCGTCCCACGAGTTAGTAACGGGATCTTTATGGTTAGGATACGTCGGGTTAAAGGTTGCCGCCGAATAGAAGGTTTTCTGATAGTCAACCAGATTATGATTTTTCAGGATAGAACCGAACATCCCCAGTTCGCAGTCGAAGAAGCCATCGAACATCTTTTGGTTCATGTTCATATTGGAAGTGAAATTCTTCATATCTTCATTCAAAATCACCCCCTGACGATCCATAAAACCAAGTGATACACGGTAGCTCGACGTGCTGGAGCCTCCATAGAAAGCGACGTGATGATTCTGTTGCAGACCTGTCTGTTGTATTTCTTTCTGGAAGTTAGTATTATTACCTTTATCTAAAATAGAGATACCGCGTTCGGAAGCTACGCTACGGAACTCGTCTCCCGACAACATTTTAAGATTCTTGTAGACAGTAGAAATGCCGAAACTACCGTTGTAGGCTACCTGCGTCCTACCCTGCATTCCTTTTTTAGTGGTGACTTCAATCACACCGGAAGCACCACGTGAACCGTATTGTGCCGTTTCGGAAGCATCTTTCAGAATCGTGAAACTTTCGATATCTGTGGGGTAAATGGAGGTCAGCATACTAAGGTCGCCAAACACTCCATCGACAATAATCAGAGGATCGTTACCACTAGTCAGTGAAGTGGTTCCACGCAGGCGCACTGCATCCAGAGCTGCGGGTCCATTCGTACCCCGTTGAATAGTCAAACCCGGTACCCTACCCCGAATCGCTTCCAAAGGATTGGTTACCTGGTCTTTGTTCATTTGTTTCTCCGTAATTTTCTCCACAGAACCGGAGAGGGTTTTCAGACTTCCGGTAGCATAGCCTACCGTTATCAAGGAATCCAAGTCCAGAGGAATGACAGGAATCTTCTGTGCAAATGTATTTCCGCACAAAACTACCAGAAGAAAGCTAAGAAAAGTTAGTTTACCGTGTTGTCGTATCATAACTATCAGTTTTTAAGGTAATAATACAAATATAACAAAAAAAGAAGGAATCTGGTTGAGTAGATTCCTTCTTTTATTGATATTAATAGCCGCAATATGACTCTTTTTTCGAGTTTTACCGAGGGATTTGCTTACTTCACTATGATTTCATCAGTAAATATCCAGCCACCCAGTTCTTTGCCGGCACGCGCCTGATAACGTACATAGCGTCCCTTGACGGTTCCTTCCCACGAAACATCGGAAAACTTGATTGCTTCTTCCTTGTTAACAACAAAGTCCTGATGCTTCAGTTCCGTAAAATTGACTCCGTCATCGGAAACTGAAATAACCACAGACGCAGGCAAGAATACTTCAGCTCCCACTACCTGCATGAAAGCTGCTGTGACTGAATGAATAGTGGTCTCGTTTTCCATATCAACGGTTACATCGAGGCGGTTCTTCGAGATAAATCCCTGCCATGCACCGTCACCGTAAGTCCAGTCGCCACGGATACCGTCGGTCAAAGTCACATCACCTTGTGCTGCATAAGAGGAGTTGTAAGGAGCGTTATAGATCACTTTCTTTCCCAATGCCAGATGCGTAAGGGGTTGTAAAGATTCCGGCCGACTTCCGATCTCACTCTTCAAATCGAAAGTGTGATAGCCTTTCGCCTGCAAATCCGTTACCGCTTTCAGGGCACGTGCATGGAAGTCCGGCCATGACTTACGTTCCGGAGCCGACCAGGCAACTTCCGCCAATGCCAGCGTACGTGGATATAGCATATATTCCACGTGTTCGGGAGTCGGGACATATTCAGTAAAGAGATTAACTTGCGCACCATACACAAGTTTCGCTTGTTCCGCCGACAATGAAGTAGAAACCGGATTGTAAGAATAGACTTTTTTCAATGGCAAGTATCCACCAATCGCTTCCGGCTGAGAGTACGGAGCGTCCTGATAACTATCCAGATAACAGTAGCCACCCGGCGTCATGATAGCCCGGTGTCCGGAAGTTACAGCTGTAATACCGCCTTCTTCTCCCCGCCATGACATTACAGTCGCGTTAGGAGCCAGTCCTCCTTTCAATATCTCGTCCCAGCCGAGCAGACGTCGACCATGATCGTTCAGGAACTTCTCAATACGATGAATCAGATAACTTTGCAGTTCGTCCACGTGAGAGAGATGTTCGTCTTTCATTCTCTTTTGGCATTTCGGGCAAGTTTTCCACGCTGCCATACCGGCTTCGTCACCTCCTATGTGAATGTATTCGGAAGGGAAAAGCGCCATGACCTCGGTCAGCACATTTTCCAAAAAGGTGAACGTTTCTTCGT
>OMAN01000766.1_pt1 | contig 11813 bp, 8 predicted proteins | sample 1644701 | NCBI WGS metagenome assembly OMAN01 (sample SAMEA103958124, study PRJEB25191) | human gut metagenome | biome: human-associated habitat [ENVO:00009003]; feature: intestine environment [ENVO:2100002]; material: feces | place: Germany | collected 2013/2015 | reverse complement strand
CCGCCGGAGCGGTGCTTAAGCCGTCAGGCGGGAATTGTGCGGTGTTGCCTAAAGCTGCCCCCCGCAAAAGAAACGAAGCAGCAAAAGAATAAGCTGATTTGGCACCCCTGCAGCCGCGCAGGGGTGCTTTTGCATGTGCACACAATTTTCACATCCTGGCAAAAAAACGACGCACAATTTTCACAAATAGGCAGTATACTTCTGGATAGTTCAGGGGTACGCCTGCCCTGCGGCGGGCGGCCCCCAAGAAAAGGGGAGTGCATCCATTGATCGAAGTCAAGCATTTGACCAAGCGTTACGGAAAACACACCGCGGTCGATGATATCAGCTTCACTGTGCAGGACGGCTGTATTTACGGCCTGCTGGGGCCCAACGGCGCCGGCAAATCCACCACAATGAACATGATCACCGGGTATCTTGCGCCCACGGGCGGCACCGTTGCCATTGACGGCCATGATGTTCAGGAAGAGCCCAAGGAGGCCAAAGCCTGCATCGGCTACCTGCCGGAAATTCCGCCGCTGTATACCGATATGACCGTGCAGGAATACCTGCTGTTTGTCAGCGAGCTGAAAGGCAAAAAGAAAAAAGCGGACCGCGTGCAGGATGTAGCGCAGGCCGTGCAGCGCGCTGGGCTGCAGGAGATGGAAAAGCGGCTGATCCGCAACCTTTCCAAAGGCTACCGCCAGCGCGTTGGCATTGCCGCTGCGCTGCTGGGCAGCCCCAAGGTGATCATTCTGGACGAACCCACCGTTGGCCTGGATCCCGCCCAGATGATCGAGATCCGCAACCTCATCCATGACCTGGGAGAGACCCACACCGTCATCCTTTCCAGCCATATCCTGAGCGAAGTGCAGACGATCTGTGACCGCGTGCTGATTATTGCGCACGGTAAAGTGGCCGCCCAGGGCACGCCGGAAGAGCTGGCCGCCCAGCTGGCTGCCCGCGGCATGATCGCCGCCACGGCACTTGGCACCAAAGAACAGATTCTGGCCGCTGCCGCCAAGGTGGAGGGCCTGACCGACCTGCGCGTGACCGCAGAAAAGGGCGATGAAGTCAGCTTTACCGCCACCAGCACCGCCGGTGCAGACCTGCGCGCGGCCCTGTCCAAGGCGCTGGCCGAAGCTGGCTGCCCGGTTGTGTCCCTGACAAGCGATACGATGAGTTTGGAGGATATCTTCCTACAGATCACCGAGACTGCACCGGAGGAAGCCCAGCCGGAAGAAACCGAAGAACCGGCTCAGGAAGCGGCTGCCGCACAGCCGGAACAGTCTGCTGAGCCTGCCGAACCGCAGGCCCCGGCGGATGATACTCCGGAACAACCGGAAGCCGAAAACGACCAAAAGGAGGAAGAGTGAGCCATGTTTGCCATTTTTAAGCGGGAACTGCGCAGCTATTTCACCAGCCTGGTCGGCTATGTTGTCATTGGTGTTATGCTGGCGTTTACCGGGTTATATTACTCCGCCAACTGCCTGGTGTATGGCACGTCGGATTTTTCAACCGTTTTGTATTCTACCACGCTGGTCATGCTGTTTTTGCTGCCGGCGCTGACCATGCGCAGCTTTGCGGATGAACGCCGCAATAAAACCGACCAGCTGCTGCTCACCAGCCCGGTGGGTATCCCTTCTATCGTGATGGGTAAGTACTTTGCCCAGCTGGCGGTGTTTGCCGTGCCCATGGCGGCAGCGGCCATCATGCCGCTGGTGCTCACGGCCTTTGGCACCATCTCCCTTACCAGCGCTTACGCCACCTGGCTGGCGTACTTTTTGATGGGCGCTGCCTGCATTGCCATCGGCACCTTTGTCTCCGCCCTGACGGAAAACCAGATCATTGCGTACCTGGCTACTTTTGGTGCGCTGCTGATCTGCTACCTGATGAACGGCATCAAGAGCCTGTTCACCAGCGGCAACACGCTGGCATTCATCGTGTTCTGCGTGGTGCTGGCGGTTGTGGCTCTGCTGGTCGGTCTGGCCTGCAAAAATGTCACGGTGGGCAGCGCGGTGTTCTGCGGCGGTGCCGTGGTGCTGGTGCTGCTGTTTAAGCTGCGCCCGGCCTGGCTGCTGACCGGCTTTAACAGCGTGCTTGGCGCGCTGGCACTGTTCCAGCCGTTTACGGATTTTGTGGGCGGCATGTTCAGCGTGACCGGCATTGTGTATTATCTATCGGTGGCGGGACTGTTCCTCTTCCTGACGGGTCAGGCACTGGAACGCCGCCGCTGGAATTAAAGAGGGGGGTCCGACGATGAACTTTAAGAAAAAGAACGCGGCCAATGCCCCTGCCCCTAACCAGGCACAGCAGGCAGCGCGCCGCCGCAGCCTGCGCAGCGGTGCTTACGCCAGCGTGCTGGCCGTTGTGGTGCTGGTGCTGGTAATTCTGCTCAACCTTGTGGTGGGCGCGGTGCCCACCAAGTTTACCCAGTTTGATATTTCCACCGGCAAAATGTTCACCCTGAGCGATACCACCAAAACCATGCTGCAGGGACTGAACACCGATGTGACCGCCTATTACCTGGCGGAAACCGGCAACGAGGATTCCAACATTACGCGAATTCTGGACCGCTATGCGGGCGAAAGCAGCCATTTTACCTGGCAGCAGCGCGACCCCGCGTTGTACCCCACCTTTGCACAGCAGTATGACGCGCAGAACGCAAGCTCCTCCAGCGTGATCCTTGTATGCGGGGATAACCACACCGTGGTGGACTACAATGATATGTATACGGCGGATTATTCCAGCTATTATACCACCGGCAGTTACACAATGAGCTTCTCCGCTGAGAACGCGCTGTCCTCCGGCATTGCCAAGGTCACGCGGGAGAACAGCTATGTGCTGTACCAGCTGACCGGCCACGGCGAAGCCAGCCTGGAAAGCGATTTTACCGAAACGCTGGATAATTCCGGCGTTACCGTGCAGGACCTGAACCTGCTGACCAACGATACAGTGCCCGAAGATGCCGCAGCCCTGCTGATCAACGATCCGCAGGCGGACCTTTCCACCCTGGATGCCGCTGCCATCAAGACCTATCTGGAAAACGGCGGCCACCTGTTTGTGACCACCGATCTGACGGTGAGTACCCCCAACCTGGATGCCCTGCTGGCAGAGTACGGCATGACCCGCCAGGAAGGCCTTGTGATTGAAAACGACAGCAACTATTACCTTTACGGCACTGCACAGACGTGCCTTTTGCCGAACTTGAGTTCTAACGAGATCACCGCGGGCGTGACCGACGGCATGCATGTCTTTACCCCCGTGGCACAGGGCATTGTGAAGGGCGACAGCACCGATGACCTGACCCTGACCACCCTGCTGAGCACCAGCAGCACGGCTTATGCGATGCAGGATTACGCCGAGGCTACCACCGCCGAGCAGGGGGCAAATGATCCCAACGGCCCCTTTAACATTGCCGTTGCCGCCAGCAACAGCACCACTGGTGCAAAGGTAGTGTGGGTGAACTGCGCTAATCTACTGAACAGCAAGGGGATAGAGTATGTCGCTAGGGAATATGCCTCGTTGTTGATTGGTGGCAACGCACAGCTACTAACAAGTACCATGAACTGGATGATCGGCGAAGAAAACGGTGTGGTGATTGACAGCAAGAGTATGAGCGCCGAAACCTTGACGGTACCTGCCAAGGCCACCATGCTGCTTGGCCTGCTGTTTACCATCGTGGTGCCGCTGGCCTTTATCGTGGCCGGTATTGCCATCACTTTGGTGCGCCGCCGCCGTTGAGTGTTCCGGTACTGCAGAAACCTTAGGAGATAACAGCCAATGAACACAAAGAAAATGTTGCCCCTTTTTGTGCTGGTTCCCGTGGTGGTTGTGCTGGGCGTTGCCCTTGGCGTGCTGAACCATGCAGACACCGAGGAAGAGGATACCAGCATTGCACTGTGCAGCCTGGATGCTGACAGTGTGACCGCGATTGCCTACAAAGACGCCAGCGATGGCGCAACGTTGGAATCCGCCCTGACCAAAACGGATGATACCTGGACACTGGATTCTGACCCCGCGCTGCCCCTTGACCAGAGTAAGGCCCAAGGCGTTGCCGACAGCATGACCGCTCTGACCGCGCTGCGCGAACTGAGCGATGACGCCGACGTTGCCAGCATGGGCTTTGATACCCCGACTTATGAGCTGAGCCTGAAAACGGCAGATACCGAATGGACGCTGACCGTTGGCAGCAAGAACTCCATCACAAACAACTGGTATGCCCGCCTGAGCGCAGACGGCCCGGTGTATACGCTGGACAGTTCGGCCCTGAGCGGCATCTGCAAAACCGCAAAGCAGCTGTATGCCGCCCAGAGCATTACGGACATAGATGTGGACGATGTGACCAAGATGGTGGTGCAGACCGCCAACGGCGGAACCCTGAGCTTTGCCCAGAATGACAGCACCTGGACGCTGACGGATGATGCGGAGTATAACCTGAATCAGGATATCGTCAAAAAGATGGCGAGTACCATCTGTGATCTGAAAACCAAGTGGAGCGTGACCGAACCGCAGGCCGATGCCGTGTATGGTCTGGATACCCCCAATGCCATCGTTACCCTGATCGCATCGGACGGCACCAGCATCCAGTGCAGCTTTGGCGGCAACGATGCCGAGGACGATACCCTGTGCTACCTGCGCAGCTCCGGCGCAGCAGGCGTTGTGTATGAAGTGAGCACTGACGCCCTGAACGCCTTTGCCTATGACAAGGCAGCGCTGGAAGCCGAGGAGGAAGCTACCCCCGAAACCGCCGATGTTGCCGCCGAAGACCCGGTTGGCAATGACAATACCGTTGATGATGAATAATCGGTCCGGCAGCAAAGCCTGAACCAATGCAAAGCCCCCGGCACGGTGCCAAACCACTGTGCCGAGGGCTTTTTGCAGAGTAATGCGGGATTTTACCACTTGATTCCTGTAAATTCCGTTCCATTCTGCCGCGAGACATGGTATAATCAAAATACAATAAAACACGCCGCAAGGCCAGCATATGCAGCAGGGCGCGTTGTGCGGGGAAAATGGCATTTCCCTATAGTGACCGCAGGGGCGCACATTGTGCGCCCGCTAACTTAAGGCAAAGATATTTCCCTTTATGTAACAATTTGGATGACTTCTTCGTTTATCTTATTAGAGGATACACCCTAGACAAACAGCAGGGGGCGGTAAGCATGAAAAAAAGATTCGCGGCATTTGTGTCAACCGTTTTGGCGGCAGTCTTGTGCGCCTGTTCTGCTGCCCCAAAAGATGTACTCCCAAATAAGGCGGCCCAGCCGACCGAAGCACCAACACAGCAAGCCCAAACCACGCAGGCAGCACCCACGGAACAGCCCACCCCGGAGCCGGACCCCGTGCAGCAGCTGCTGGAGGAGATGACGCTGGAACAAAAGGTGGGGCAGCTCTTTCTTGTTCGACCCGATTCCCTGGACTTGAGCCAAACGCAGGACCAGATCAACGATGCCAAGGCGGACGGCGTGACCGAACTGACGGATGCCATGCGCCAGACTTTGGCGGAGTACCCGGTGGGCGGCGTGGTGATCTTTGGCAAAAATCTGGAAAGCCCGCAGCAGATCACCCAATTCCTGGACGATTTGCAGCAGGCGAGCGATACGCCGCTTTTTACTGCCATTGATGAGGAGGGCGGCCTGGTGGCGCGCCTTGCCAACAATGCCGCGTTTGACCTGCCCCAATACGAAAGCGCTGCGGCGGTGGGAACATCCGGTAACCCGGAAGATGCCCGCGCCATGGGCCGCACCATTGGCGGCTACTTAAAAGAATACGGCTTTAACCTGGATTTTGCCCCTGTGGCCGATGTGAACACCAACCCCGATAACCCGGTCATCGGTACCCGCGCGTTCAGCAGTGAACCGCAGACCGCCGCCGACCTTGTGGGCGGGGCGTGCGCCGGGTTTGCCGATGCGGGCATTGCCTGCACCCTCAAGCATTTCCCCGGCCATGGCGATACCAGCGAGGATACCCACGTTGGCACCGTAACGCTGAACAAAACGCTGGATGACCTGCGCAGCTGTGAGCTGGTGCCCTTTGCCCAAAATGTGAACAATGCTCCGCTGATTATGGCGGCCCACATTACCGTGCCGCAGGTAACAGGGGACGATACCCCGGCCTCCCTTTCCAGCGTCATGCTGACCGATCTTTTGCGCGGGGAGTTGGGCTATCAGGGCTTGATCGTGACGGATTCGCTGGCGATGCAGGCCATCACCGATGTGTATACCCCCGGTCAGGCGGCGGTCAAGGCGCTGCAGGCCGGTGCCGACCTGCTGCTGATGCCCAACGGCCTTGTCGATGCCTATACCGCCGTGCTGGAAGCTGTGCAGGAGGGTACCATCCCCCAGCAGAGACTGGACGAAAGCGTGCAGCGCATTTTGCAGTGCAAATACCAATACGGCATCCTGACGCAGTAACGCGGTGCCGTTTATAAGGAGAATGAAAATGCCCAAGTATACAGTAGACGGCTCGTTTTTTGTGCAGCAGCTTTCCGGCATCCAGCGCTATGCGCGGGAAATACTCGCTGCCATGGACCCCATGCTGGAACCCGGCGAACTGGAAGTGGCGGTTCCGCCGGATTGTATCGTTCCCGAATACCGCAATATCAAGGTGGTCACCCTGCCGCAGTCCAGCGGCATTTTGGGCTGGCAGCGGGTGTATGGCCGATATCTGGCACAAAGCGGGCGCTGCTGGCTGGGCATGTGCAACGTTATTCCCATGTTCCACCGTGGGAACGAGGGCATTGCCGTGGTGCATGATGTGTGCTATAAAGCACGCCCGGATTTTTATACCGACCTGCGCGGCCGCACCAGCGCTGTCTGGCACTGCATGCAGTATGCGGCCATTGCCAAAAAGGCCAGAAAAATCGTGACGGTCTCGGAATTTTCCAAAAGCGAGATCGTGAAATATTACCATGTGAACCCCGAAAAGATCACCGTGGTGTATAACGCCTGGCAGCATATGCAGCGCGTGCGCCCTGACCCCATGCTGTTTGGTGAGTACAGCAAGTGGCCGCAGCTGAAAAAGGGCGAGTATTATTTCTCAATGTCCAACCTGCTTAAAAATAAGAACTTTCCCTGGGTGCTGCGCGCTGCGCAGAGCAAACCCCAGGTTATGTTTGCAATTGCGGGCGGTGGCAGCCTTGCCAAAGAGGCCGCTGCCCTGGGGTTGGACCACCTGAACAACGTGATGTACCTTGGCTATGTGACGGACGGCGAAGCCAAAAGCCTGATGGAAAACTGCAAGGCGTTTTTGTTCCCCACGCTGTATGAGGGGTTCGGCATCCCCCCGCTGGAAGCCATTGCCTGCGGTGCTCCACGCGTGATGGTGAGCAATACCCCCTGCATGCGGGAAATTTACGGCTCCCACGCTGATTACATTGACCTTTCCACCAACCACGGCAGTGTGGACCATGTAACCCCCGGCCGGGATGCCGCCGCCGTACTGCAAAAATACTCGTGGGAAAGCAGTGCCCGCCGCATGCTGGAGGCGCGAGCCATGACCGTAACGATACCGGGTGATTTCGATCTGCAAAAAATAGCTGCCAGCGGCCAGGCGTTCCGCATTGCGCAAACGCCGCAGGGCTGGCGGTTTTTGGCCGGGGATAAGCTTTTGTACCTGCAGCCCGGCAGCGGTGATACGTATACAGCTAGCTGTACCCCGGAAGAATGGCAGGGCTTCTGGCACCGCTATTTTGATTTGAACCGCAATTATGCGGCCATCCGCGCCGCGGTGCCCAAACAGGATGCCTACCTTTGCGCAGCGGCCCGGGCCGGGGCGGGCATCCGCATTCTACGCCAGGACGCCTGGGAGATGCTGGTTACCTTTATCATCAGCCAGCGCAAAAATATCCCGGCCATTCAGGCTTGCGTGGAAACGCTGTGTACCCGGTACGGTGCGCCGCTACTGCAGCCGGGCGGGAATGTGCTGTATGCGTTCCCAACGGCGCAGGCGCTCGCCGCGGCAGGGGAGCAGGCATTGCGGGACTGCGCGCTGGGCTACCGCGCCCCGTATGTTCTGGCTGCCGCCCAGGCAGTTGCAGCGGGAGCGCTGGACCTTGCCGCGCTGGAAACCCTGCCCGATGCCCGGCTGTTGGAAGCTTTGATGCAGCAGCACGGCGTGGGCATCAAGGTGGCCAACTGCGTAGCCCTGTTTGCCTATGGCCGCATGGAGTGTGCCCCCGTGGATGTGTGGATCCAGCGTGTGATCGACCAGCATTACGCCGGGCAGAACCCCTTCCCGGCTTATGGCAATGCCGGAATTTTGCAGCAGTGGATGTTCTATTTCGCCCGTTCCGAAAAGGAACGAGTCAAATAGAAAGAATAATGAAAAAAGAATAAAGAATAATGCAGGTGGACCGCGTTGCTGACGCAACGCTCAAAAAATATTAGAGTTCTGTAATCCATAGAGCACTAATAATTCTGAGCAGTGCGTAGCACTGCGATCCACCAACATTTTTAATTATTCTTTATTATTTATTCATTGGGCAAATAAGGTCAAGCACTTATTTGCCTACCGCCCTGTCCATTCTCCGGTATTGCAGCGCTTCCATCAGCTCTGCGGCGCCGATCTGTTCCACGCCGTTCATGTCGGCAATGGTGCGGGCCACGCGCAGGATGCGGTCATAGGCGCGGGCACTGTAGCCCATGCGTTCAAACGCACCGCGCAGCAGCTTTTCGGCGGCGGGGGCAAGCGGGCAGTAGCGGCGCAGCATACCGCTGGGCAGCTGGGCGTTGCAGGTAAAGCCAAGGCCTTGGTAGCGCTGGGCCTGCATGGCGCGTACCGCGGCCACCCGCGTGCGGATGTCAGCGCTCGGCTCGCCGCCGGTTTTTGCGGCAAGGGCGTCGTACTCCACGGGGCGGGCCTCCACATGCAGGTAAATGCGGTCCAGCAGCGGGCCGGAAATCCGCTGCCGGTAGCGCTCAATCGCACTGGGCGTGCAGCTGCATTCCCGCACGCCGGAACCATAATACCCGCACTTGCAGGGGTTCATGGCGGCAACCAGCATAAAACGGCAGGGGTGGCGGTGCCGTGTACCCGGCTCACGGAGATGCACCCGTCCTCGATTGGCTGGCGCAGCACCTCCAGCGCTTCGCGGCTGAACTCCGGCAGCTCGTCCAAAAACAGTACGCCGTTGTGGGCCAGGCTGACCTCGCCGGGGCGGGGCACTGTGCCGCCGCCCGCAATGGCTGCGGCGCTGACACTGTGGTGGGGGCTGCGGAACGGTCGCTGCTGCAATAATCCGGTCCCGGCCTGCACCAGCCCGGCAACGGAATAAATCGCGGTGGTTTCCAGCGCTTCCTCATAACTGAGCGGCGGCAGGATGCCCGGCAGGCGCTTGGCCAGCATACTTTTGCCGGTGCCCGGCGGGCCCACCATCAACAGGTTGTGCCCACCCGCAGCGGCAACTTCCAGCGCGCGGCGGGCCTCCGCCTGGCCGCGCACATCCGCAAAATCGGGGCCAAGCCACTGCCCGGCGGCATCGTATCCTGTGCGGCTGGCGGGGCTGAGCTTTGCCTGCCCCGCCAGGTGGCGGATCACATCCGCAGCGCTGCGGGCGGGGTAAACTGTCAGCTGCTCGGCCACGGCGGCTTCGGCGGCGTTTTCGGCAGGAACAAACAGCTCGGTCACGCCCGCCTTTTGGGCGGCAAGGGCCATGGGCAGGGCACCGGCAATGGGGCGCAGTGTGCCATCCAGCCCAAGCTCACCCAAAAATGCCTGGTGCGGCTCTGGCTGTGGGATGTACTGCTGCGCCGCCAAAATGCCGATGAACACCGGCAGGTCATACAAACTGCCGGTCTTGCGCACATCGGCGGGGGCCAGGTTGACGGTAACATGGCTGGCGGGCCAGGGGCAGTTCAGGTTTTTGATGGCGCTGCGCACCCGCTCACTGCTTTCCTTCACGGCGGAATCCGGCAGGCCCACCATGGCAAATTTGGGCAGACCGCCGCTGATGTGGGTTTCCACGGTAACGGGGTAGCCATCCAGCCCCGTTACCCCCAGGCTGACAACGTGTGCATACATGGCGCAGCCAACTCCTTTTTTTCAACAAATTGCGTACTTTGATTATTTTCAGTATATCCTGTTCCGCCCGCGGCGGCAAGCATATTTTTTGTGCCCACAATCTGCCTTGACGCTGTAGGGCAAAAAAATAGGCAAAGCCCCGGCAAAAAGCCGGAATTCCTGCTTTTTTTGATTGACAACGCAAACTAAAATTGATATATTTAATTTGAACAAGTAAATTTACCCAAAACTTTTACAGGGTAAGAAAGTGATGGTGTCCAAAATGTATAAAGAAATGTACAGCCGTTGGCTTGCTGCCAACCTGGATGACCCCGATCTGAAGCCGGAGCTGGAATCGATTCAGAACGATGACGCTGCCATTCAGGATCGTTTTGCCGTTGCCCTTAAGTTCGGCACTGCCGGTCTGCGCGGTGTGATCGGCGCCGGTACCAACCGCATGAACGTGTATGTTGTGCGCCAGGCTACCCAGGGCCTTGCCAACTGGGTCAAGACCCAGGGCGGCACCCAGACCGTTGCTATCAGCTATGACAGCCGCATCAAGAGCGATGTGTTTGCCAAGGCTGCTGCCGAAGTTCTGGCCGCCAACGGCGTAAAGGTGCGCATTTACAGCGCCCTGATGCCGGTTCCCGCACTGAGCTTTGCTACCCGGTATTATAACTGCAACGCCGGTATCATGGTAACGGCATCCCACAACCCGGCCAAGTACAACGGCTATAAGGCCTACGGCCCCGATGGCTGCCAGATGACCGATGAGGCCGCTGACATCGTGTACGCCGAAATCCAGAAGACCGACATCCTGACCGGCGCCAAAACCATGCCGTTTGCCGAGGGGCTGGAAGAGGGCATCATCGAATACGTTGGCGATGACTGCATCAACGCCCTGTACGAAGCAATCGAAGCCCGCTCCATCCGTCCCGGTATCTGCAAGACCGCCGGCCTGAAGCTGGTTTACAGCCCGCTGAACGGCTCCGGCCTGGTTCCGGTCACCCATGTTCTGCATGACATCGGCATTACCGATATCACCGTTGTGCCGGAACAGGAAAAGCCGGACGGCAATTTCCCCACCTGCCCGTACCCCAACCCCGAAATTTTCGAGGCTCTGCGCCTTGGCCTGGAACTGGCCGAAAAGTCTGGTGCAGACCTGATGCTGGCCACTGACCCCGATGCTGACCGCGTTGGCATTGCCGTTAAGTGCAAGGATGGCAGCTATGAGCTGCTTTCCGGCAACGAAGTCGGCGTTCTGCTGCTGGATTACATCTGCGCGGGCCGCATTGAGCAGGGAACCATGCCCAAAGACCCCGTCATGTGCAAGTCCATCGTGTCCACCCCGCTGGCGGACAAGGTGGCCGAGCATTACGGTGTTGAGTGCCGCAATGTGCTGACCGGCTTTAAGTGGATCGGCGATCAGATCGCCAAGCTGGAAGCTGCTGGTCAGGTTGACCGCTTCATCTTTGGCTTTGAGGAAAGCTATGGCTACCTGGCTGGTCCTTACGTCCGCGATAAGGATGCCATCATCGGCTCTATGCTGATTTGCGAAATGGCTGCTTATTACCGCGCAAAGGGCAGTTCCATCAAGGAAGAACTGGAGCGCATTTACGCCGAGTATGGCCGCTACCTGAACAAGGTTGACAGCTTTGAGTTCCCGGGCCTGTCCGGCATGGACAAGATGGCGGGCATTATGTCCGGCCTGCGCGAGAACCCGCCCAAGGACTTTGGCGGTGACGCCGTTGTAAAGGTTGTGGACTATAAAAAGCCTGAAGAGACCGGTCTGCCCGCCGCCAACGTGCTGATCTACACCCTGGCATCCGGCT
>OMAN01000765.1_pt1 | contig 11832 bp, 13 predicted proteins | sample 1644701 | NCBI WGS metagenome assembly OMAN01 (sample SAMEA103958124, study PRJEB25191) | human gut metagenome | biome: human-associated habitat [ENVO:00009003]; feature: intestine environment [ENVO:2100002]; material: feces | place: Germany | collected 2013/2015 | reverse complement strand
TCTGCCGCACCTCGCTCGCCGTATCGGCACTTAGAATTATGCGGTATTGCCCTGGGAACATGATCAAAGGGGCAGCCCGGTCGGCGGTAAACCGGCGCGGTGCATGCCAAAAGGGGAGATTACAAGGTGAAACAAACACAGTCAGCGGCGAAGCCTTCCGATTTGCCAGTTTACCTGTTCCATCAGGGCAATAACTTTGAAGCCTACCGCTACTTTGGCAGCCACCTGGAAGAGCAGGACGGCCAGCCCGGCGCGGTGTTCCGCGTGTGGGCACCGCACGCCAAAGCAGTTTCCGTTGTGGGCGATTTCAACAGCTGGGTGCCCACCAGCCATCCGATGGAAAAGGTGTCGGACGGCATTTGGGAGTTGTTCATTCCCGGCATCAAAATCTATGATGTTTATAAATACTGCATTACCACCCCGGCGGATGAGCTGGTGTACAAGGCTGACCCGTATGCGTTCCATGCCGAAACCCGCCCGTCCAACGGCAGCAAAGTTTTTGATATTTCCGGCTTTGACTGGCACGATGCCGCGTGGGAAGATGCGCAGAAGAAAAATGATGTGATCAACGGCCCGATGAGCATCTACGAGCTGCATGCCGGCAGCTGGAAAATGAAGGAGGACGGTGTCCCCTATAATTATTCCGAACTGGCGGATCAGCTTGTGCCTTATATTAAAGATATGGGCTATACCCATGTGGAGCTGCTGCCCATTACGGAATATCCGTTTGACGGCAGCTGGGGCTATCAGGTCAGCGGTTACTTTGCCCCCACCAGCCGTTACGGCACGCCGGACGAGCTGTGTACCCTGATCGATGCCTGCCACGCGGCGGACATTGGCGTGATCTTTGACTTTGTGCCGGTCCACTTCGCTGTGGATGAATACGGCCTGAAACACTTTGACGGCACCGCTTTGTACGAATACCCCGCCGCAGCGGTGGGGGAGAGCGAATGGGGCAGCTGCAATTTCATGCACTCCCGCGGCGAAATCCGCTGCTTTTTGCAGTCGGCCGCTGATTACTGGCTGCGCACCTTCCACGCAGACGGCCTGCGCATGGATGCCGTCAGCCGCCTGATCTACTGGCAGGGCGACCCCGCCCGCGGTGTGAACGGCTCTACCCTGGAATTCTTGAAGAATATGAACCAGGGGCTGCAGCAGCGCCACCCCACCGCCATGCTGATTGCCGAGGATTCCACCAACTTTGAAAAAGTGACCGCCCCCGTGGAACACGGCGGCCTGGGCTTTGACTACAAGTGGGACCTTGGCTGGATGAACGATACGCTGGACTACTTCAAAAAAGCACCGGAAGAACGCAAATCCAACCTGGGCAAGCTGACTTTCTCGATGATGTATTTCTGGCGGGAGCATTACATCCTGCCGTTCAGCCATGATGAAAATGTTCATGGCAAGGCGACCATCCTGCAAAAGATGTACGGCGAGTATGAGGATAAGTTCCCCCAGGGGCGCGCGCTCTATCTGTATATGGCAATTCACCCCGGCAAGATGCTGGACTTTATGGGCAACGAGTTTGGCCAGCTGCGGGAATACGATGAAAGCCGCGAGCAGGACTGGCTGCTGCTGGATTACCCCATCCACGAGGCCTTCGCCAACTACCGCCGCACCCTGAACGAACTGTACCGGAAATATGATGCGTTCTGGAGCGGAGAATACAACCCGGACCATTTCCTGTGGCTGGACTGCGACCACCCGGAACTGGATGCCTGCGCCATCCTGCGCAAAGGGCAGGAAGCCACCGTGTTTGCGGCGTTCAACTTTGGTGATACCGAGCTGAAAGACTATGAGCTGACCCTGCCCGGCAAGGGCAAGATCACCCCGCTGCTGAACAGCGATTGGAACTGCTTTGGCGGCAGGACCGCCCGCCCCAAAGCCCTGCGCAGCAAAACAACCACCGGCAGCGTAAAGCTGACACTTGCCCCCTACAGCGCCCAGCTGTACCGCTTTGAACCGGCAGTGGAAAAAGAAACAAAGTAAAACTGGGGTGTATCAGAAAAGTCGAAAATATCGTCTGTTTCTACAAACGCAGCCGGATTTTGCGTTAAAAAGCCTTGGAAGCCACAAAGAATTCCTGCGGCTCTATGCCTTACATCCTGCTTGTGTTTGCGAAATATCCGTTATTTCCTTTGTTTTCAGATATATCTTAATAAAATCCAAAATGGCACCCGGCACAAATTTTTGAGCTTGTGCCGGGTTTATTTTGCCAGAACGTTATTTTTACCTGCGATTACTTGCCTGTTTGGGATGGATGTGGTAAACTAATACGGTTAATGCAAGAAAAAAACACTTGGATGCGGAAAGTGGAAAGGGGTAAAACGGATTGTTGAAACAAATGACAGCGCTGCTGCTGGCAGCGGCTTTTGCCTGCGGGGCGGCACTCCCGGCAATGGCGGAACAGGCCACGCCGGAAACCGCAGCCCAGCCCGACCCCACAGAATGGGCAGACGAAGCACAGGATGTGACTGAAGCAGAAGATGCACCGGTGTATCAGCAGGCTGATGCGCAGGAAGTGGCAACGGGGGAAACCGCAGCATCACTGACCGTTACGGCAGCAGACTGCACGGCACAGTTTATTGATGAAGCGTACCGCCTCTTCTTGCCCGTCAATACGGACATGGCAGCTCTTACGATTGAAACTGGTGCCGAGCTGGCCGCCGCGGATGCAGAGGGACTGACTGTGGACGGAACCACTGTCAGCGGCGATTTTACCAACATCGAAACCCTGAACCTGACCTTTACGGATGGCAAAGCGGCGCGGGTGGAACTGTACAAATCCCAGCTGCCCAGCGTATCCTTTACCCTGAACGGTGTGACCCTGGATGAAATCCAGGCTGGCTCCAAGAACGTCAAATACAAGGGCAACAGCGTGACGATCAGCCAGGCAGGCGGGAGCGACCTGACCGATACCGATGTTGAGTTCAAGGGCCGCGGCAACACCACCTGGACGCTGGACAAGCGTGCCTACCAGTTCAAGCTCAGCAGCAAAGCCAAGGTATTGGGCATGGATAAAGCCAAAACCTGGCTGCTGATCGCCAACCGGCAGGATACTTCCATGATGCGCAACAAGGCAGTGTATGACCTTGCCAACGCCATGGGCGAATGGGCTCCGGATGGCCGCTGGGTGGATGTGTGGATCGATGGCAGCTATCAGGGCTGCTACCTGCTGTGCGAAAAAGTGCAGGTGGGCACCAACCGCGTGGAACTGGAGCAGGCAGATGGCATCCTGGCTGAAGCGGACAACATTTATTATAATGGTGAAGAGTACTGGTTTACCGGCAACCAGAGCGGCACCCACTTTACTTTAAAGGATTCCGCCGCCGATGACTTGGACGAACAGGACTCTGCCACCCTGAAAGCCTGGTCCGGCTTTGAAACGGCGCTGGATGAATTTGAAGATGTGCTGTACGCATCCGATAAAGATTGGAACATCATCAGCTCCAAAATTGATGTGCAGAGCTTTGCGGATTATTACCTCATTTCGGAATGGGTCGAAAACTGGGATACCTTCAAAAGCAGTACCTTCTGCTACCGGGACGGTGCCGACGATGTGCTGCATATGGGCCCCGTGTGGGACTATGACTCCGCCCTGAACAATAAAGATGAAAGCTATGGCGTCAGCGATCCACATGCCGACTATGCCATGAACATTCAGGACCAGCAGCGCGGGGAAATCTCGCTGACCTGGTTCACTGAGCTGATGAAATGCCAGCAGTTCCGTGAAGTAGTGCAGGAACGCTACCAGCACACCATGCGCCCTCTGCTGGAAAATTGGAGCGAAACCTGCAACGATTACCGCAGCACGCTGGAAAACTCCGCCAAGATGGAATTTGTCCGCTGGGATCTGAAAGATCAGCCCGGCACCGCGCGTGCGGATGAGAGCGGCACCTGGCAGCAGGATGTTGACAAACTGCAGGATTGGATCGCCCAGCGCACGGCGTATATGACAAAGCGGTTTGACGATGAATTTGTCCGCCGAGGCAACCAGGCTGACAGTATGACCCTTGGCGGCTTGAACGATAACGCCGTTAAACTGGGGGCAGGGCAGAACAAAAAGTATACCTTCCGCCTGACCCCTGCCAGCGCCTGCGATACCGTGCGGGTGACGGTGGATGACCCTACAGTTGCGAAAGCTGAAATTGGTACTTACGCAGGGACATTTGTGGTGACTGGCGTGCAGAACGGGGAAACGACCTTGACGGTTCGGGCGGGCGCTGCTTCCGCTACCGTGAATGTCATAATCGGCGATGAGGCACGCAACGGCTGGTATGAAGAAAACGGCAAACACTACTGGTATGTGGATGGCGAACGCCAGGGCTTGCAGAAAGGCGGCCTGGAGTTCACCGACCCCGATACCGGCTGCCGTTACTGGCTGGACCCGGACGATAGCGGAGCCCGCGCGGAAAACCGTAAGGTGCAGCTGGATGAAGACCGGCTCTGCTACTTTGATGAAAATGGCTGCATGGCATTTGGCGAATATCTGGAGCACGGCGGCTGGTACTATTACGATGAAAAGACCGGTGCCCAGTGCCGCGGGCCTGTGGTGCTGCCGGATGGCCGCCAGGTGTTTTACAGCCTGACCAACGGCAAAATGCTGTATGGTAAGCAGACGATCTGCGGAACATCCTTTACCTTTAATACGGTGAATGGCAGCCGCAGCAGCGGCCCGGATGGCCTGTTCTGGCTGGAATGGGGCGGCAAGCGCTACTGGTTTGAAAGCTGGAAGCGCCAGGGTTACAATCCATACGATTCCAGCTACCGCGGTAAAGAGATTTATGACCCCGCCAGCGATGCCTGGTATTGGCTGGATAATATCCAGAACGGCGCAATGGCAGCCAGTAAGGACGTTTATCAGGAATCCAACGGCGGCAAGTGGGTGCGTTACGATGAAAACGGCCACATGGTAAAAGGCTGGGATGTGAACGAAAACGGCACCTACTATTTTGACCAGATCACCGGCGCTATGGCCAAGGGTGCCTTGCTGCTGGATGATGTGCAGTACGGCTTTGACCCCATCATGGGAACCATGCTGGACTGCCAGTGGCTGCATACCGAAGTGGGCGACTACTGGTACGAGGGCGGTATTCGCCAGGGGACCGAGGGCCGCGGCAAGGAAATTTATGATCTTGCCAGCGACGCCTGGTATTGGCTGGATGCGGTGGACAACGGCAAAAAAGCCGTGAGCAAAGATGCTTACCAGGAATCCGATGGTGGCAAGTGGGTGCGCTATGATGCAGACGGCCACATGATCAAAGGCTGGGATACCCAGGGCGTGGACCGCTTCTACTTTGACCCCATCACCGGCGCAATGGCGAAAGGCGTTGTAATGATTGATGGCATCCGGTATTGGTTCGACAACCGCACCGGCGCATTGATTGCACCGAAGTAAAGCGTATATAGTATTATAAGGAAGATAAGCTAAAGTCAGGGCTGTGCAGAAAAGCACGGCCCTGACTTTTTAGATGGTGGCTCTGGCTGAGGTGGGATATTTGGCGGCAAGTGAGTTCCCGCGGGCCGATGCGAGCAACGGCCCCTACAAATGTTCTTTAGGTTGGCTGTTGGGAACCACAGCTTAAAGGAAAGTGGAGTTTTGCAACGAGATTTTATGCGAAATGTATCATAAAACGCTGGAACGGTCAAGACCGTTCTCTACAGAATATTTGGCTATGAGCAATAGACAATAAAATGTCCTGTAGGGCGGGGTGCCCTCATCCCGCCGCGGAGAAACCTTGCTGCATGTTGCGAACGCTGCAAATAATTTGTAGGGGACGATGTTTGCATTGTCCCGAGGCGTTGTTCCTTATATATTAAATAGGAAAAAATATAAACATGCCCTGATACAGGCTGTTTCTCTCCCGGGAAACTCTAACCGCTCCAAAAGATAACATTTCTTCGCCAAAAATACCAACAACTCCAAGACAACAGAAAATGCACCATGCCAGGCAAAATATGCGTGAAACGACCCTTGCTTTTTGCGCAGGAACGTGTATAATATACCACGGTAGAAGATGATACCCCCAAAGAGGAAATGCCGGAAAGGGCCGGGATAATGAATTTCGGCAAAATGCAGAATTTTTCAAAAAATATTTTACGATTTGCTGAAAAAACACTTGCAATTTACGGTATATTGTGGTATCATACTTCTTGGCTGCGAACGGCTGGTGTAGAACGGGCGTTCGGCACCAGCCACGATATGCGTTGATGCGGGAGGTTGTCATCCGGCGATAGCTGCGATGGGTTATTTCCGCGGAGTATGTCCGATCTTAGAACCGGGCGAAAGAATTACGAATGCGAAGGGATATGTACGGCGCTGCATTCTGCGGCACGGACCAATTTCCATAGTTTTTGCGATGTATTTCTCCGGGGGAACTGCGGTGCGCGGTTCACCGGATTTTCTGATGCGAAACTATTGAACACCCGGAAGCGTGTGTAATTTATCGGCCGCCTAAGGCAACACAAATTTTTAGGAGGCGAATCTAATGGCAGTCAAAGAAAAAATCAGAATCCGTTTGAAGAGCTATGATGCATCCCTGATCGATGCCGCTGCAGCAAAGATCGTGGAGACCGCAAAGCGCACTGGCGCTCGCGTGTCCGGCCCGATCCCCCTGCCGACCGACAAGGAAGTCGTCACCATCCTGCGCGCTGTTCATAAGTACAAGGACAGCCGTGAGCAGTTTGAGACCCGCACCCATAAGCGTCTGATCGACATTCTGAAGCCGTCCAACAAGACGGTCGAGGCTCTGATGAGCCTGCAGCTCCCCGCTGGCGTTGACATCGAGATCAAGCTCTGATGCAATCAGGCGGGAACCGGAACCCCGGCCCGAATGGCCGTGATCCATTAACCGCCGGACCCGCGTTCCCATGCTGAATGAATTCAGACACGATCCGCATAAAACGTTCATTAAGCGGAGAGGTCATGTTGGCGGACAACCCGCCGCCAACCAATAACCTTTACAGGAGGATTTACACAAATGCAAAAAGGTATCATTGGCAAGAAACTGGGCATGACCCAGCTGTTTGATGAAAACGGCAAGGTCGTTCCCGTAACCGTCATCGAAGCCGGCCCCTGCACCGTCGTGCAGAAGAAAACCGTCGAGTCCGACGGCTATGAGGCAGTCCAGCTTGGCTTTGGCGAAGTGAGCGCCAAGAAGGTCAACAAGGCAGCCAAAGGCCACTTCGACAAAGCAGACGTCGCTCCGAAGCGCACCCTTCGTGAGTTCCGTCTGGACGATATTTCCGGCATGAACGTCGGCGATATCCTCAAGGCTGACGTTTTCGTTGCTGGCGATAAGGTCGACGTCATCGGCACCAGCAAAGGTAAGGGCTATCAGGGCGTTATCAAGCGCTTTGGCCAGCACCGCCTGCGCGAGAGCCACGGCACCGGCCCCGTTGCCCGTCATGCCGGCTCTAACGGCTCCACCTCCACCCCGTCCCGCGTGTTCAAGGGCAAGCGTCTGCCCGGCCACATGGGCGCTGTGCGCGTGACCGTTCAGAACCTGAGCGTCGTTAAAGTCGATGCCGAAAACAACCTGATCGCCATCAAGGGCGCCATCCCCGGCCCGAAGGGTTCTGTGGTTTGCGTCAGTGACAGCGTCAAAGCGTAAAGGAGGAAAACACAATGGCTAAATTTGATGTCGTTGATATGAGCGGCAAGAAAGTTTCCACCGTTGAGCTTTCCGACGCCGTGTTCGGGATCACCCCGAACGAGAAGGCTGTCCACGAGGCAGTCGTCAACTTCCTGGCTAACCAGCGCCAGGGCACCCAGAACACCAAGATCCGCAAGGAAGTCCGCGGCGGCGGCAAAAAGCCTTGGCGCCAGAAGGGCACCGGCCATGCACGTCAGGGTTCTATCCGCGCTCCGCAGTGGACCCACGGTGGTGTTGCTCTCGGCCCCAAGCCGCGTGATTACTCTTACACCATCAACAAGAAGGTCAAGCGCCTGGCTCTGCTCAGCGCCCTGTCTGACAAGGCTGCCAACGGCAACCTGATCGTCGTTGACAAGATCGCTGCTGACGAGTTCAAGACCAAGACCGTTGTTGCTTTCCTGGCTGCTGTCGGCGCCGGCAAGAAGAACCTGATCCTCAACGATACCGCTGATGTCAAGTTCGTTGCTTCCGCTGCCAACATCCCCGGTGTCAAGACTGCTGTTGACGGTGTGAACACCTACGACGTTGTGAACGCCGACAAGCTGATCGTCAGCCTGGACGCCGCCAAGAAACTTGAGGAGGTATATGCGTGATGAAGTTCGCACAGGATATCGTTCTCGCCCCCGTCATCACCGAGAACTCCATGGCAGGCATTGCCGATAAGAAGTACACCTTCAAGGTTGCTACCAACGCCACCAAGGTTGAGATTGCTCAGGCAGTCGAAGAGCTGTTTGGCGTGAAGGTTGCTAAGGTCAACACCATCAGCGTCCGCGGCCGTTACCGCCGCCAGGGCATGCATGCTGGTTACACTGCCGCTTCCAAGAAGGCCATCGTTACCCTGAAGCCCGACTCCAAGGAGATCGAGTTCTTCAACAGCATGGTCTAATTGGTTGCCGCCCGGTAAACGCCGGGCGCATGGCCCCGCCGAGGGGCCACATATGGGGATATGACCCCGATAATAAGTCATAAGATCAAAAAGGAGTACCACAATGGCTATCAAAAAGTACAAGCCGACTACCCCGGGCCGCCGCGGCATGACTGTTACTGACTACAGCGTGCTGAGCAAGGTTGCACCCGAGCGCAGCCTGCTGGAGCCCAACAAGAAGCATGCCGGCCGCAACAACACCGGCAAGATCACCGTTCGCCATCACGGCGGCGGCAACCGCACCAAGTACCGCGTGATCGATTTCAAGCGCAACAAGTTCGGCGTTCCCGCAACGGTCAAGACCCTTGAGTATGACCCGAACCGCTCCGCTTTCATCGCTCTCGTTGAGTACGAAGACGGCGCCAAGAGCTACATTCTGGCTCCGGACGGCCTGAAGGTTGGCGATAAGGTTATGGCTGGCCCCACCGCCGATATCAAGCCGGGCAACGCCCTGCCGCTGGCCAACATTCCGGTCGGCACCGTCATCCACAACATCGAGCTCTACCCGGGCAAGGGCGGCCAGCTGGTCCGTTCCGCTGGTGTTATGGCTCAGCTGATGGCTAAGGAGAACGGTTATGCACTGGTTCGCCTGCCTTCCGGCGAGATGCGCAACATCCCCGTTAACTGCATCGCCACCATCGGCGTTGTTTCCAACCTCGACCACGAGAACGTCAACCTGGGCAAGGCTGGCCGCAAGCGCCACATGGGCGTTCGCCCCGGCAGCCGTGGTTCCGTCATGAACCCCTGCGATCACCCGCACGGCGGTGGCGAAGGCCGCGCCCCGGTTGGTCACGACAGCCCGCGCACCCCGTGGGGCAAGCCGGCAATGGGTCTCAAGACTCGCAAACATCATGCTCGCTCCAACAAGTTCATTGTGAAGCGCGCCAACGGTTAAGGGAGGAAATAAGATATGTCTCGTAGCACCAAAAAGGGCCCTTACGTCGCGGATTCTCTGATGAAGAAAGTTGAAGCGATGAACGAGGCCGGTAAGAAGAGCGTCGTCAAGACCTGGAGCCGCTCCTCCACCATCTTCCCCGAATTCGTCGGCCACACCTTTGCTGTCCATGACGGCCGCAAGCATGTGCCCGTATACGTTACTGAGGATATGGTTGGCCACAAACTGGGTGAGTTTGCTCCCACCCGCAAGTTCACTGGCCACGGCGGCGGTAAGACCGTCGCCAAATAAGAGAGGAGGAACACAACATGGAAGCACGGGCAACGCTCCGTTACGCCCGCATCAGCCCCCGCAAGGTTTCTATCGTGATGGATCTCATCCGTAATAAGCCGCTGGCTGAAGCTCAGGCGATTCTGCAGTACACCCCGAAGGCCGCTTGTGAGCCCCTTCTCAAACTGGTGAACTCTGCTGCCGCTAACGCGGAAAACAATTTTGATATGGACCGCAACAACCTGTATGTTGCGGAATGCTATGTCTGCCCCGGCCCGACCCTGAAGCGCATTATGCCGCGCGCACAGGGCCGTGCATACCGCATCCTGAAGCGCACCAGCCACATGACTGTTGTGCTGAAAGAGAAAAACTAAGGAGGTAAACAAATGGGCCAGAAAGTTAATCCCCATGGCATGCGCGTGGGCGTTATTAAAGATTGGGACAGCCGCTGGTTTACCTCTAAGCAGGAATTCGGCGACACCCTCGTTGAGGATCACAAGATCCGCAAGACCCTGAAGAAGCAGCTGTACGCTGCTGGCGTTCCCAAGATCGAGATCGAGCGCACCGTGGACAGCCAGACCGGCACCCCCCGCGTTAAGGTCAACGTCTTCTGCGCCAAGCCGGGCATCGTTATCGGCAAGGGCGGCGCTGAGAGCGCAAAGATCGAAAAGCAGCTGGCTAAGCTGACCGGCAAGAACGTTAACCTGAACATTGTTGAGGTTAAGGGCACCACCACCAACGCTCAGCTGGTTGCTGAGGATGTTGCTTCCCAGCTGGAGCGCCGCATTGCGTTCCGCCGCGCTATGAAGCAGGTTATCCGCAATGCAATGCAGCCCCGCGGCGGCGTGCCTGCCAAGGGTATCAAGGTTACCTGCTCCGGCCGTCTGGCTGGCGCTGATATCGCCCGCGTTGAGAGCTACCATGAGGGCACCATCCCCCTGCAGACCCTGCGCGCTGATATCGACTATGGCTTCGCCGAGGCCAACACCACCTACGGCAAGGTCGGCGTCAAGGTTTGGATCTACAAAGGCGAGATCCTGAAGGGCGCCAAAGCCCCTGCTAAGAAGGAAGGAGGCAAACAGTAATGTTACTGCCGAAGCGTGTTAAATACCGCCGCGTTCAGCGTGGCCGCATGACCGGTAAGGCCATGCGTGGCAACACTGTCAACCAGGGCCAGTACGGTCTGGTTGCTCTGGAGCCGGCATGGATCACTTCCAACCAGATCGAAGCTGCTCGTGTTGCTATGACTCGTTATATCAAGCGTGGCGGCAAGGTCTGGATCAAGATCTTCCCCGATAAGCCCGTTACTGAGAAGCCCGCTGAGACCCGCATGGGTTCCGGTAAAGGCTCTCCCGAGTACTGGGTCGCTGTTGTCAAGCCCGGCCGCGTGCTGTTCGAGCTGGCAGATGTCGATGAGGCAACTGCTCGTGAGGCTCTGCGCCTGGCTATGCACAAGCTGCCCATCAAGTGCAAATTTGTTGTCCGTGAGGACTCCGTGAAGGAGGATGGCACCAATGAAGGCTAATGAACTCCGCGAAATGCAGACCGCAGAGCTGACCAGCAAGCTGGCAGACCTGAAGGCCGAGCTGTTTAACCTGCGCTTCCAGCATGCCATCAACCAGCTGGAGAACCCCGGCCGCATCGAAGCAGTCAAGAAGGACATCGCTCGCGTGATGACCGTTCTGGCTGAGAAGCAGTAAGGAGGTTAAACGATGGAAGAACGTAATCTGAGAAAGACCCGCGTCGGCGTCGTCGTGTCCGACAAGATGGATAAGACCATCGTGGTTGCCGTTAAGGATAGCGTGCAGCACCCCCTGTACAAGAAGATCCTGAAGCGTACCGCCAAGTTCAAGGCTCGTGACGAGCAGAACGAGTGCGGCATCGGTGACCGTGTTGAGATCATGGAGTGCCGCCCCCTGAGCAAGGATGTGCGCTGGCGCCTGGTCCGTATCGTTGAGAAGGCAAAGTAATCATCTTTGCCCGCTGCTTTGAACAGTTTGAAAGGAGATATCTGAAATGGTTCAGATGCAAACTTATCTCAAAGTGGCCGACAACACCGGTGCCAAGGAGCTGATGTGCTTCCG
>OMAN01000704.1_pt1 | contig 12801 bp, 7 predicted proteins | sample 1644701 | NCBI WGS metagenome assembly OMAN01 (sample SAMEA103958124, study PRJEB25191) | human gut metagenome | biome: human-associated habitat [ENVO:00009003]; feature: intestine environment [ENVO:2100002]; material: feces | place: Germany | collected 2013/2015 | reverse complement strand
ATAAAACCGTAATTGTAACTGCAAAAGTTTACAAAGGGAAGAAGTGCGTGAGCACGATCAAGACAAAGTCTGCCAAGATTAAAATACTGCCGAAAACAATTTCCATTGTAGATAACGGAGTCTTGAAATATCAGGTGGGACAGACCTATCAGTTCCGGTTCCGTATTACTCCGGCAAATGCCATCAGCACCAATGTCTGGACCGCTGTGGATGGAAACGGAAATGATGTTTCGTCCATGATTACAAAGACCGGTGCATTTACTCCGGCAAAAGAAGGTACTTATACCATCACCGTGCAGGCCAAAGCGGGAAATAAAGTGGTTTCCGACAGCAAGGTTATTACTGTCGCAACTTCCATGACCGGAATTGCACAGATGGCAGCAAACAAGGTAGCGGCTGTATATTCCGGAAATGCCAAAAATCTTGTGAAAACAGGAGATTTTTCTATCCGGACCCAGGCAGGTGCAAAGATGGAAATCAAGTCGGCTGTATTTTCCGATGACGGAACACAGGTATTTCTTACAACCTATAATCAGCTGAAAGACGGTGCAACCTATACGGTTACCGATGGACAGTCAACATATGACTTTACCGCATCCGTAGGAAGACCGGTCAGCCTTAGAGTTGTGACAACAGAAGTGACCGTCGGAAAAGAGACACCAATCGAATACGAGATTCTTGATGCAAACGGAATTGATGTCAAGACAGCATATCCGGGAGATATTACTTATACGGAACGGATTACAAATGGTTACCGTACAAAGGATAATAAGATTTATATGACCAGAGTTGGGGATACCGGAACGGTTACACTGACTTATAAATGTGCAAGCGATCCGAATCTGGTACTGACCGGAAGCGGAACCTTTGTATGTAAGGCAGCCAGTGTGTCAAACAACACAAACCTTACACTTACCTCTTCGGAAGCAGTGCCAAATTACAGTGCATCCAGTTACAAGGACAATCATAATGTAGCATCCGGCAGCAATTATTATGTACATTTCCGGGCATTGGATACAGACAATACCGAGATGAAGTATGACAGCATCAAGTTTGAGTCTTCCGATCCGGACACATTGCTTGTAAATCCTGGAAAGAACAATGTTGCTTATGCAACAGCAATCAAGACAGGTACCGCAAATATTATCGTTACCGCAACCTATGCAAAGCAGGAATACACTTATGTATACGAGATTACGGTGGCGGAACCGGCATACCTTGCAACACTGACTGCAGATAATACGCAGATTACCATGTCAAACGCTTATGCGGCAGGCTATAAGGAATACGTCAATATCGATGGACGGGATCAGTATGGTCAGAGTATGAAACTTGAAAACGAGACATACCAGATCGTAGAAAACAGTACCAATAAAGTATCTATGGCTACCTATGATCCGGCAACCGACCGTATGGTATTTGACGCATCCGGAAGGGCAGCAGGTGTTTACAATTATACCCTGACCCTGACAATGAACGGACATAAGGCATCCGTTAATGTTACCGTTGTTGTACAGACTCCTCCTTATAATGGAGCATCTTCCTATAAGGTTGATATCAGCAAACCGGTCATTGATCTGGCAATTACTTCCGGAGCATCTGCATCGGATCTGCTTGCATCAAAAGTGACAACATTGCGTCTGGCAGAGTATCGCGGAGGCGTATTTTATCAGTATGTGAATATTGCATCTGTAAGGATCAGTAAGGGCGGACAATATTATGAAAGTGATCTGTCAAAGGGTGGATCTTCAACAGAACCTGCAGCAATTGGCAGTGGATCAGAAATTCCGATTTCTGCGGTTTCACTGAATGGAAATGTTGTGACAAAGGCACAGACAGGTACTTATCTGCTGGAACTGAAGTTCTATCCAAGTGATGGACAGAGCACATCACTGGCTACAACTACGGGATATCTGGAAGTTACCGACAGTCAGGCAAATCCAGTGATCAGTGTAGATCGCACCGTATCTACCGTAAACTGTAAGACGGCACTGGATCTGGCAAAGAACTGCCTGAGCATTCAGGGAATGGATGGCGGAGTGATTGCAGACTGTACCGTCACCGGATCGAGTGTACCGGGCGCAAGTTATTCCGTTACTTCAGGAATGTCTGTCAATATCAATTCCGTTGTTGTACAGGCAACCACAACACTTTCCGATAAGACAACGGTTGTATCTAATTATACGGTTTCTGTGGGAAGGACATTGAGAAATCAATAGTAAGCTGTTTATTGGTAATGGCATGTAAATAGTGGGGTATGATTCTTTGAATCATGCCCCCTTTTAAGTCAAAATCTGGTGATGCAGACTTTGACCGGGTATTTAATGGAGAAGAAGGAATGAGACAACAACTTCTTGATGAACTTATGCAGATATCAGAAGAGGAAAGTAAATATAAGGCAGGACAGGCCGCGATTGAGGAACAGTTATACAGCGAAGCGTCCATACAGGAGATTGATCGTCAAAAACTGCTCAGAAGGGGAAAACTGATTACTGTAAGACGTCACAGCAGATTTGTGGAATTTCCGTTGCACCGGCATAATTATGTGGAATTTATGTATGTGGTACAGGGGGAGATTACACATGTAATTGACGGAAAAGAATTAACACTTTATAAAGGAGATTTACTGATGCTCAATCAGTATGTGGAACATGCGATTCACAGAGCTGAATTTGAAGACATTGGAATCAATTTTATTGCTTTGCCGGAATTTTTTGAAATTCCGCTTGGAATGCTTCAGGAAAAAAATGTTTTAGCGGAGTTCATTGCAGGGGCATTCCGGCAGAAGAGTCCGGTTCCTCATTATCTGATTTTTCGTTTAAAGGAGAATCCCCAGATTGAAAATCTGATGGAGAATATGATAGAATCCATGCTTTATGAATATATGAATGAAGATGTTATCAATCAGTATTCCATGGGACTTGTCTTTTTGTATTTGTTAAATCATTTGGAGAATTTGAGCCATAATTCTTCTATGGATTACAAGGAGACTATTGTGCAGTCGGTTCTTGAATATATCAACAGTGATTGTAAAAATGCAAATTTGACAAAGATTGCAGCAGATACACATCAGTCAGTTACCGTATTAAGTAAGCTGATCAAGCAAAAGACAGGGGCAAATTTTCAGGATTTACTGCAACAGAGGCGATTTCAGGCTGCGGTCAAACTTCTTGAGGAAACGGATCTGTCAATCGAAGATATTTCACTTGATGTAGGATATGAGAATCAGAGTTATTTTTTCAGGCAATTTAAAAAAAGATTTGGTATGACACCGAGATCTTATCGCATAACACATCAAAAATAAAAATATCAAATAAGGACAGTTTTTTGGTCTAATCAGAGGCTAAAAAGCTGTCCTTATTTTTGTTATGGTGAAGCAAATGAAAAAGGAGGCGTGTTTTATGGATACGATACGTGCTATTATTTTTGACCTGGATGGGGTCATTTGTTTCACAGATAACTATCACTATCAGGCGTGGAAAGAATTGGCAGATGCAGAAGGAATCTATTTTGATGAGAAAATTAATGGACGATTAAGGGGTGTAAGCCGTATGGAAAGCCTTGATATCATTTTGGAGCGAGCATCAAGATGCTATACACAGGAAGAAAAAGAACAGCTTGCTACAAGAAAGAATGAAAGTTACGTTCGTCTATTGGAAAAGATGTCTCCAAGGGATCTTTCGGATGAAGTAAAAAATACGTTGGACACCTTGCGACAGCGCGGTTACAAGCTTGCAATCGGATCAAGCAGTAAGAATACAAAGAAGATTTTAAAGCAAATTGGATTAGATGGATATTTTGACGCGGTCAGCGATGGAACAAACATTACAAAGTCAAAACCGGATCCGGAGGTTTTTATAAAAGCGGCGGAAATGGTTGAGGAAAAGCCGGAAAATTGTCTTGTTGTAGAAGATGCACTTGCAGGAATTGATGCGGCTTATGCCGGTGGATTCATAAGTGCAGGGATTGGAGATGCCGCGAGTCATAAATATGTGACATATCCAATCCATACATTTTCGGATCTGCTTTCCATTGATAAGTTGTGAAAAAGTCAGTGGAGAGGTGTAATTTGAATTAATCGTACCTCTAACAATTCTAATGTGACATCCAGTTCGAGGATTTCATCGGAGTTGACAGACACAATTTTCTGATGAAATCCAGGAACGGATGATTTTTTTAACCAATCAATTTCCTGAGGTGTAGTAAGTTCCAATGCACCCATAGAAACCCATTGATCGAAAGCACTTCCATGCGTTCGATTTACATAGGTTTCAGAAATCTTATAGTTTCCCTGTGGAATATCAGATAAACACAGGGAGATCATTACCGGTTCCGAATCAGCAAAAACGGTATAGCGGTCTGTTTCTGTCATATCAAAACGTTCTCCATTCGCATATAAGTAATTAAAATGCCTGTAATTGTAAAGCATGACTTGAAAACTATCATTTTCACGGGTGATAAAATATTCGTCTCCACGCCCAAGAAACTGATCACCCAATTGTTGAAGAAGTGTGTAGGCATAATAACTGGCTTTTGGAATTCCATTTACGGTAAAAAGACCAAGTCCACCGAAAAATAACATATTTGGTAAAGAACTGTCTGCCATAAGATCTGTGAGCGCCTGATAAGTAAAACTTTCCAGACGGTCATAGTTTTCAAGGATGTTCTTGACAATATAACAGGATTTGAAGCAGGTATCATTCAGTAGATCCTGTTGGCTTGGTGTATTATTCCATTCGGATAAGTAGATTGGCAATTTACCAAGATTTAGCCGGCGTCGTTCTCTGAGAACCTGCATGACAAAATCTTTGAGTCCGTCTGGTGATTCCGATAAACTCATGGCATATATGAAACCGAAAGATTCTTTTGAATGATTTTTATTGGAAATCAGTTTGGTGTCATAATAAGTGAAACTTAAACTGTCAGGGATGCAGTCGTTTTGTTTACACCATTCCAGAAAGTTCAGATACCAGTTTTCGTAGCCTTCGGATACGATGTAGTAAGTCGGCGGAAGACTAAATTCAATATCCGGACAGAAATTTTTTACGCAAAGGAAAGTTTCCTTATAAAACTGAAAGAAGTCTTTTTCGTTTGAAAATCCGAAAAGATCCATGTTTGTGTTGGGCTGGTTCCAAAGACCGAATTTCCATGAGCGAATTACCTCAAGTCCATAGCGGTTGCTGATATGTTGCAGAAACTCTGAAACAAGCCGGCACCATGCGGCAATGGAATGGGGTTGGCTGACATTAGAACCAAACAAGCGTTTATTTGGATATTTGGCGAGCTTTTCCGGCATGTAAGAAAGTTGAATCCATGGATTAAGATGAAGTTTGGTTACAAAATCAAGAATTTTATCAATATATGTAAAACTGTACACAGGTGTACCGTTTGCTTTCTCATTGTACACATGCAGATCATCTGAAAATATACCGCATAATTTAATATATTCAAATCCAATCCTATTTTGAAATCTGGTCAACATTTCCTGAATATCACAGATTAACACATCACTGGCACGACCGACTGTCATCATTTTTTTCCATGTATGTAGCAATACGTAAGAACTTCCATTTACAGAGAAATCAATTTGTTTTTTTGATATAGGGGATACGACGTGGGTATGTGTATTGTCGTTTAAATATTTCTTTAATCCTGCAATATAATTATGTTGTTCTAATTGTTGAGAGGTCTGTTGCTTTTCTTTTTTTTGCTCGCGCCGATATTCTTTTGGCAGCATTCCATATTCTTTTTTTAAAAGAGTTACAAAGGCATGACTATTAGGAAATCCGCTGTCAATCGCTACTTCATCAATATTTTTATCTGTTATGGAAAGTTCCTGCATCGCATGCATAAGGCGGTATTGATTCAGGTAGCTTAGAAAATTCATCCCAAAATAGTCAACGAAGAATTTTGAAAGATAGGGAACGGACAAATGAACTTCATCGGCAAGTTCTTTTAAGGTTATGTTTTCTGTATAGCGCTGTTGGATTAATTGTGATATTTCTGCTATCCGGATAGCGTATTTGTGGTTTTTCTTTTCATTTGCAGTCGATAATTTTACACGGAAATGAAGGTACATAATATCCATAACATTATAGATATATGACCAGTTGCGAAGTTCGTAGCCATCTTTTTTGTCCACATTTGTTTTGATGATGTGAGCAATCAGAGAGCGTAATTGTGCAATTGCTTCCTGATTATCCGACATGGGACTAATACAGAAGAAGCGGGGATGTGATGGAACCGGCAGAATCTGTTCAAATAATGTTTGATTAAACAGAACGGTTATGATGACACAATTGACACCATGTAGTTCATGAAGTGTAAGTGGATTGATGCAAAAAATATCATCTTCCCTGAGACTGTACATATGATCATCAAATTGTAATGTACAGCTTCCGGAAACAATCATGGACAATTCAAAATAATCATGCATCTGTTGGCGGATATGATCAAATCGCTGCATCGTACACCGGATCGGCATGTGTACATCGTTATCGGAAATAAGATAGTAGTTCTCTGACATAAAATTCCTCCATTTCATATAAAAAGGTAACTATATTGATTAAAACATATATGCAATACAAAAATCAATAAAAACATAGGATTTTTAATCTATTTTTTAGAGGCGAGACTAAATTTAAGGTAAACGTATAGAAAAAAGAAAAACACATTAAAAAAATGAGTGAAACAGATAAAAAACAAAATCACATAAAAATTAACAAAAATCTATAATAAGCATAAAGACGAGGTGATAAAAATGAGTGAACCAATTTTAACAGTTGCAAATATGAATAAGAAATTTGGAAGTACAGTGGCTTTGAATGATGTATCACGGACTGTATATCCGGGAGAAATAAGAGGACTCATTGGAGAAAACGGATCGGGAAAGTCAACGGTTACTTCTATTGTAGCAGGAATGCAGGAATGTGACAGCGGTGCGATGACATTTCAGGGACAGAGCTGGAAGCCGCTTAGCATGATCGATGCACTTCACAAGGGAATTGGAATGATTGTTCAGGAGAGCGGAACAATACCGGGGATTACGGTAGCTGAGAATATTTTCCTTGCGGAGTCTGAAAAGTATAAGAATAAGTTCGGCCTGATTAATCGTAAGAAAATGAATGCGGATGCGACCAGGGTGATGAAAAATATCGGTGTCAATGATGTAACAGGCGAAATGCTTATGCAGAAGCTTGATTTTCAAACCAGAAAGCTTGTAGAGATTGCTAAAGTTGTGATGAAAGAACCTCAGATTCTGGTAATCGATGAGACGAGTACAGCATTATCACATGACGGAAGAGAAATTTTATATGACATTATGAATCGCTTCCGTAAAGAAAATAAATCAGTGATTTTTATTTCGCATGATCTGGATGAAATTATGGAAGTCTGTGATACGTTGACCGTTCTTCGAGATGGCAAGATTATCCGGACATTTGAAAAAGCAGAATTTGAGGCCGGAGCAATCCGCGCGAGCATGATCGGAAGAGAGCTGCAAGGTGATTATTATCGAAGTGACTTTCAGGCAAGTTCACAGCCGGAAGTGGCATTGGATGTAAGAAATCTGGTATATGAAGACCGGTTAAAAGGGATTTCATTTCAGGTGCATAAAGGAGAAATCGTTGGAATCGGTGGATTGGCACATTGCGGAATGCATTCTCTTGGAAAGGTTTGTTTTGGAGCATTAAAGCCGGAAGAGGGAAGCGTTACGGTGGAAGACGGAACGATCATTGACAGTCCGGCAATTGCAATGAAGAAACGTGTGGGTTATGTATCGAAGGACAGAGATGTTGAGTCGTTATGTCTTAATGCAAGTATTGAAGATAATATTTCAATTGCAGGAATGAGTGAATTTGCGATCAATAATTTTCTGATTCTGAAAAATCGAGAAAAAAAATATGTGAATCATCAGATTGAAGAATTGTCCATCAAATGTGCGGGAAGAGATCAGTCAGTATCACAGCTTTCCGGAGGAAATAAGCAGAAGGTCGTATTTGGAAAATGGATTGGATGTGGAAGTGAAATCCTTATTCTGGACTGTCCGACACGAGGCGTGGATATCGGTGTAAAACAGGCAATGTACCAGCTTATGGTGAGATTGAAAAATGAGGGAAAATCAATCCTTATGATCAGTGAGGAATTACCGGAACTGATTGGAATGAGTGATCGGATTCTAATTATGAAAAATGGTGAGGTCTCTGCGGAATTTGAGAGAAGCGAAACTCTTTCTGATGCACAGATTATTGAATATATGATTTAGGAGGCAAAAAAGAATGACGAAAAATAAAAAAATGATGATAAGTGCGTTGCCTTTTGTAGCACTTGTCGTATTGCTTGCAGTATTTTGTGGAATTGTAAGCAGTAAAGGATATCGTCTGGATATGTATATTAAGATTGTATTTAATGAAGGGATTGTATTATCAATTGTTGCAACAGGTGCAATTTTTATTTATACACTGGGTTCATTTGATATCAGCCTGGGAGCCGCAACGCTTTTTGCGGCCACGCTGGGAGTACTTACCTATAATGCAACTGAAAATTTTGCGTTGATGATTATCGTGATTTTATTAGCAGGAATTGTTTGCTCACTGGTCAATTCAGTGCTTGCGTCCATATTTCATATTCCGGTGTTTGTTACAACGGTAGCAATGATGTCCGTGTTATCCGCGATTGCATCGCAGATTATTACGACAAAAGGTGGTGCGGTTGGTGGAATCAGTATTCCAAGCGAGGTTGTAAAACATCTGGATAACTCGGCATTTAAGATTGGAGTTCTGGTAATCTGGGTTGCGATCTGTGTATTTGTTTTTGATTATACAAAGTTTGGAAGAAGAGAAAAATTTGTAGGTGGAAACCCAATCTGTGCGCAGCTTTCCGGTATTAAATATAACACATATGCAATATTGGGCTTCCTTTTGGCGGGAGTAGGAGTAGGAATCGGTGCATTTATGACATTGGTATATACACCATCTGTTACAACAACGACAGCCGGGGATATTGGAATGAATATTATGGTTGCAATTGTATTTGGAGGAATGCCGATTTCAGGTGGTGCCAGATCAAAGATTTACGCGGCAGTTGTTGGAGGATTCTCTTATATTGTATTAAATAATATTTTGGATCTGCTCATTGATTCTACATCGGGATATGGCATTACGCAGATTGTAAGTGCAGTGTTTTTTCTGATTATAGTATATGTTGCAAGCGTTAACTATCGTTCGCAGACTTTACCGCGATAAAACAAGAATTTAACACATTGTGTGTTAAAGATAAATTTTAAAAGAAAACAGGGAGGAAGAAATTTATGAAACGAACAATGAAAAAAATGTTAAGCTTTGGTCTTGTTGCAGCTATGTCTCTGACAATGCTGGCCGGATGTGGAAACAGTAAGGATGCAACAAATGATACAAATGTTTCAAATGGACAGGAGGAAAAAAAGCCGACAGGAGATGTCAAGATTGGTGTTCTGGTTCAAGATGTCAGTGGTGAGGAAGCATTAGGATTCCGTTCTTACTATGAGAATTATATTGCGGATCAGTATGGTGTAACATTTACTTACACAGACGAACTTAAGGATGCTGCAAGTGAGAAATCTGCAATTGAGAAGTTTGCTTCTCAGGGATATCAGGCAGTCATTTCTTTTTCAAGCAATGATCGTGCATTACAGATTGAAACATGTGAGGAAAACAAGATTTATTATGCAGTTGCAGCAGGAACACTTGATCAGGAACAGTTTGAAAAATATAAAACAGATGAATATTTTCTTGGACAGGTGGGTCCGAGTATGGATACAGAGTATGAAGCTGGTGTAGAAATGGGCAAGTTCTTTGCAGATAAAGGCATTAAGACTGCTGCAATCTATGGCGCATTTATTCCGAATCCAATGCACGTATATCGTACAGCCGGCGTACTTGCAGGACTTGGACTTTCTTATGGCGGAGCGACAACTGAAGAGGATGTAGTTGGTTTGATTTTTGCTGATCAGGGTATAGATTTGTCAAAGATTTCAGGAGATATCAAGATCGTATCTTATTTACAGGGATATGGTGATACAACAACAGACGAGATCAATGCAGCCATTCAGGCGGCTCCGGAAGCATTCATCTCTGTCGGAATGGCAACAACATTCTTTACACAGCAGTTGAATGCAGCAGGTATTGAGTTTTCTGATATTGATTCCTTTACCAAGAGTAATGGAGAGGCAATCACAAACGGAAAGCTTGTATATCTTGCTGGGAAATATTCATCATCGGTAGGACCTGCTTTTGCATTAGTGATGAATGCAATCAATGGGAATGTAATTCGTGATGCGCAGGGAAATGCTGTGTCACTCAGCCAAAATTATCAGGTAGCAACAGATAGTGAGACATTTGATAAATTTTACAAGAATGATAATGGTGATAACCCGATTTACAGTAGGGATACATTGGATCAAATTATTGGTGATACAGTTACTTTTGATACTATCAATGAGGTGGTTGCATCTAATTAACTTGTTTTTTATTATTTGGTCGCGGCTTCTTAAAGAAGCCGCACCCTCTCCCAATAGATGAATTTATTACTTTCATCTATTGGGAGAGGGTATGAAAAATTATCCTGTAAAAAGAAAGGAGAAGATAACATGAAAAGTAAAAACAGACTTTGTATAAAAAATTTAGCAGGAGCACTTGCCATACCGGTACTGGTGGCTATTTTGTTACAGGGTATTTGTATGGCAAAAGGAAAAACAATGATCATGAATATGACAAGCTTTGACAATTTTGTTGTCTATATTGCAATTGTTATGATCACAACTATCGCTTTGTCCATCAATCTTAACAGTGGACGTTTTGATTTTTCTTTGGGATCAATGGCATTGCTTTCCTCTGTGATTGGTGCAAAGATTACATATTCGTTTTTAGGTGGAGGTCAGGGCAGTGCACCGATAATGCTGATGCTTACTATTTTATTTGGTATGCTGCTTGGACTGATTTCCGGTGTTTTGTATGTGGTTTTACATTTGCCACCAATTATTACGTCTCTTGGTGTAACACTGATTTATGAAGGAATTCTTTTTACAATTACAGAAGGTCGTTACGTTATGAAAGAGGTACAGAATTCATCCATGACTGCTTTTACAGGAAACTGGCTTTATGCAGCAATTATTATTGTGGCGGTACTGGTAATTATTATTGGACTCTTTGATTATACAAAATTCGGATACGATTATAACGCACTTAAGAATGGTCAGAAGGTTGCAGTTAATACCGGAATTAAAGAAATTCCAAATGCAATTGCCTGTTATGTGATCTGCGGTGGCCTGATGGGAATTGTTGGCTTTTTAAACGCTTCCAGAAATACAACCATCAATGGAGGTCAGCTTAACTTTGGATCTATCAGTATTATGTTTACTGCATTTCTTCCAATGTTTATTGGATCTTATATCAGCAGATTTACCAATGAAAAGATTGGATTTTTACTTGCAGCTTTATGTATGTCAATGTTGAATTCCACATTTGCGGTATTCTCAAATGAAGTAAATGCATCCATGCAGGCAATCATTAATGCTTTATTGCTTGTAGTGTTCCTAATTTATCTGAGTAACGAACATTTATTGATTCGTGTGTTTACCGGAAAACGCAAATAAATTGCGTCAAGTTTTTACAAAAAACCTGACATGTAGCGTCAGTCTTTGCTGAATGCAACCTTAAATAACTGATGCTTAACAAATGGAGGACAGAAATATGATCAATTTGACAAAGGCACCCTTCTTTCTTGTGAAAGAGGATATCGAGTGGGTTGAAAATACAAAAAAAGCAATGACGTTAGAAGAAAAAATCGGTCAGTTATTTGTACCGATCGGATATTCAGGAGATGCAGATTATCTGGAACATGTTATGCTTTCACACCATATCGGTGGAATCATGTATCGGTGCGGTGAGGCTAAGGAGATGCAGAGAACACATCGTTATCTTCAGGAACATAGTAAAATTCCACTTTTGGTCGGAGCTAATCTTGAGGATGGTGGATGTGGAATTGCAACGGATGGAACACAGTACGGAAAACAGATGCAGATAGCTGCAACCGGAGATACCGAGGACGCCTATCGTTTAGGAAAAGTAAGTTGCAGCGAGGGGGCAGCGGTGGGATGTAACTGGGCGTTTGCACCAGTGGTTGATATTGATAGAAACTGGAGAAATCCGATTACTAATGTGCGTACATATGGTGACGATCCGGATCGGGTCTTAGCATGTGGTGTTAATTATATAAAGGCTGCAAAAGAAGAAAATGTACTTGTTGCAATTAAACATTTTCCGGGAGATGGCTGCGATGAGGTGGATCAGCATATTCTTACCAGTGTGAACAGTCTCTCCTGTGAGGAGTGGGATGCAACCTACGGAAAGATTTACAGCGGACTGATTCAGGCGGGAGCGCAGACGGTGATGGTCGGTCATATTGCACAGCCGGCATACCAGAAAGCTTATAATCCGGATTTTCCGGACAAGTTAGTTCCTGCAACACTTTCTCCGGAACTGTTAAAAGGCTTGCTTCGTAAAAAGCTTGGATTTAACGGATTGATTGTTACCGATTCTACCTGCATGGTTGGTTTTAGCTGTGCAATGGAAAGAGAGAAGGCGGTGCCTTATGCAATTGAAGCCGGATGTGATATGTTCCTCTTTAATAAAGATCTGGACGAAGATTATCGGTATATGTTAAACGGATACAGGCAGGGAATTCTGTCGGAGCAGCGTTTGGACGAGGCAATCACAAGAATTCTTGCAACTAAGGCTGCGCTGGGTCTTTATAAGAAAGCAAAGA
>OMAN01000702.1_pt1 | contig 12847 bp, 9 predicted proteins | sample 1644701 | NCBI WGS metagenome assembly OMAN01 (sample SAMEA103958124, study PRJEB25191) | human gut metagenome | biome: human-associated habitat [ENVO:00009003]; feature: intestine environment [ENVO:2100002]; material: feces | place: Germany | collected 2013/2015 | reverse complement strand
GCTGATGGGCCCCAACGGCGCAGGCAAATCCACCCTGGGCTATGTTTTGATGGGTGCCCCCAAATATACCGTGACCGGTGGCCAGATCCTGTTCAAGGGCGAGGATATCACCCATGAATCCACCGATAAGCGCGCCAAGGCTGGCATGTTCCTTTCTTTCCAGGAGCCGCTGGAAGTTCCCGGCCTGACGCTGGAAGGCTTTATCCGCAGCGCATTGCAGCAGAAGGTCGGCCATGTGCGTTACTATGACTTCAAGAAAGAGCTGGCCCGCTGCATGGACATTTTGCAGATGGATGCTTCTTACGCAGAGCGCAGCCTGAACGTTGGTTTTTCCGGCGGCGAAAAGAAAAAGGCCGAGATTTTGCAGCTGATGATGCTCAAGCCCTCCCTCGCCATTCTGGACGAGACGGACTCCGGCCTGGACGTTGACGCCGTGCGCCTGGTTTCCAAAGGTGTGGAAGAATACCAGAAAGACCACAACGGAGCTTTGCTGATCATCACCCACAGCACCCGCATTCTGGATGCGCTGTCTGTTGATTACACCCACGTGCTGGTCAACGGCAAGATTGCTGCAAACGGCGATGGCAGCCTGGTGGAAGAGATCAATGTGAACGGCTACGAGCGCTTTGAAAAGATGGCGGAGGCCTGAGAAATATATGGCAGAAGTAAACGAAGCAAAACGCGAAAAATCGCAGGTTGAGGACATTAACCGCAGCCTGTATGATTTCCGCTATGAGGAAAAAGACGCCTACAAGGTAGACGCTGGCCTGACCCCCGCCATTGTAGAGCAGATTTCCCGTGAGAAGAACGACCCCGACTGGATGTTGGAGCTGCGCTTGAAATCGCTGGAGATCTATAATAAGACCGGTATCCCGGAGTGGGGCCCGCCGATTGATGAGCTAAACATGGATGATATCATCACCTATGTGCGCCCCAACACCAAAATGAGCGCCAAGTGGAGCGAAGTGCCCACCGACATCAAGGATACCTTTGAAAAGCTGGGTATCCCCCAGGCCGAGCGCGACAGCCTGGCCGGTGTCGGCGCACAGTATGACTCCGAGCTGGTATATCATAACGTGAAAAAAGAGGTTGCGGAGCAGGGTGTTATTTACACCGACCTGGAAAGTGCCATGCACGGCCCTTATGCCGAGATGATCCGCACCCATTTCATGCACCTGGTTCCCCCCACGGATCACAAGTTTGCCGCCCTGCACGGCGCGGTATGGTCTGGCGGTTCTTTTGTGTATGTTCCGCCGCATGTGCATGTGGAGATTCCCCTGCAGTCCTATTTCCGCCTGAACGCCCCTGGCGCTGGCCAGTTTGAGCACACGCTGATTATTGTGGACGAGGGTGCTTCGCTGCATTTCATCGAGGGCTGCTCTGCCCCCAAGTACAATGTGGCCAACCTGCACGCCGGCTGCGTGGAGCTGTTTGTGGGCAAGAACGCCAAGCTGCGGTATTCCACCATTGAGAACTGGTCCAAGAACATGTACAACCTGAACACCAAGCGCGCCATTGTAGAAGAGGGCGGCGTGATGGAATGGGTTTCCGGTTCTTTTGGCTCCCACACCTCTTACCTGTACCCCATGACCATCCTGAAGGGCAAGGGCTCCCGCATGGAGTTCACCGGCATAACCTTCGCCGGTCATGGCCAGAACCTGGATACCGGCGCCAAGGTTGTTCATACCGGCGCGGATACTTCCAGCTATATCAACACCAAGTCCATCTCCAAGGACGGCGGCATCAGCACCTTCCGCAGCGCGGTGGTCATTAACAAGGATGCCAAGAACAGCAAGGCTGCGGTTTCCTGCCAGTCTTTGATGCTGGACACCATCTCCCGTTCGGACACGATCCCCGCCATGGACGTGCGCACCCCCGATGCTGACGTGGGCCACGAAGCCCGCATTGGCCGCATCAGTGATGACGCCGTGTTCTACCTGATGAGCCGCGGCATCCCCGAAGAGGAAGCCCGCGCCATGATCGTGAGCGGCTTTGCGGATAATGTTTCCAAGGAACTGCCGCTGGAATACGCAATGGAAATGAACAACCTGATCCGCCTTGAGATGAAGGGCAGCATTGGGTGAGCAAAGGAGTTGGGAGTATGGCAAATGAAACAATGACCGTCAACCGGCTTCCCGCTCTGACGTGGAACTGGCTGAAAATGAATGCAGCCCGGCTGGAAGCAAACGCTCCCGTCGTGGGTGCCGCCCCCAGCTTTGTGCAGACCGCACAGCTGGCCCGCAGCAGCGCCGCACAGGACTGGGCCATGGAGACCGGCATGGGCACCGACGTTGACCGTTTTCTGGCCAACAGCCCAGCAGAGTACCTGACCCTGGGCGAAAACGAAGTGATGGATGCCCCCGCGGTTATCACCTATACCTACCAGCCCGGCACCCCCGCCGGGGACCGGCTGTACCTGGAAGCCAAGGCTGGCAGCACCATGCAGGTGGCTGTGATCCTGCGCAATGAGACCGCTGGCGAGGGCCTGGCCGCTTTGCAGATCAAGATCAAGGCCGAGGCTGGCGCTGTGGTCAAGCTTTCGATGGTGCAGGTACTGGATAATGGCTTTACCTGCCTGAGTGATATCGGCACCACCTGCGCAAACGGCGCAAGCTTTGAGCTGACCAAGCTGGAACTGGGTTCCGGCAAGCTGTATGCCGGTGCTGCCGCCGATCTGATCGGCAAAGGCAGCAACTTTACCGCCAGGATCGGCTACCTGGGCCAGGGCGAACAGCGCCTGGACATGAACTATGTAGCCCGCCACCGCGGCAAAAAGACCACCTGCGAGATGGATTCCACCGGCGTACTGGCCGGTAAGGCATTCAAGCTGTTCCGCGGCAGCATTGACCTGCTGCCCGGAGGTTCCGGCGCCAAGGGCCAGGAGCAGGAGAACGTTCTGCTGCTGGGCGACGGCGTGGTCAACCAGACCATTCCGCTGATTTTGTGCGGCGAAGAGGATGTGGAAGGCAACCACGGCGCAACCATCGGCCGCTTGGACGAAAAGATGCTGTTCTACCTCGCCAGCCGCGGCATTCCTGAAGAAGCTGCCCGCAGCCTGCTGGCCCGCGCCCGCATTGAGGCCGTAGTTGATCTGCTGCCGGAGGCACTGGCGGAAGAAGCACACAAATTCATGGAGGCGCACACCGATGAGCTTTGATTTTGTGGATTATAAAAAGGACTTTCCCCTGCTGATGCAGCAAGACGTCGCCTATCTGGACAGCGCCGCCACCGCGCAGCGCCCGGCCAGCGTTTTGCAGGCAGAGAAAGAATTTTATGAGCAGGCCAACGCCAACCCCCTGCGCGGCCTGTATGAACTGGGCGTGGAGGCGACTGACCGTTACGAGGCCGCCCGCGAGCGGGTACGCAAGTTCCTGAATGCACGCAGCGATGCCGAGATCATCTTTACCCGCAACACCACCGAAAGCATCAATCTGGTTGCTTACAGCTATGCGCTGAACAACATCCATGCCGGGGATGAGATCGTCATCACCATCATGGAGCACCACAGCAACATGCTGCCGTGGCAGATGGTTGCCCGCCAGACCGGTGCCAAGCTGGTTTACCTGGAATGTGAAAAAGACGGCAGCCTGCCGGATGAAAAGCTGGAAGCCGTCATCGGCCCCAAGGTAAAGCTGGCCGCCATTGGCCATGTTTCCAACGTGCTAGGCTGCGTAAACCCGGTAGAGAAAGTGATCGAGCTGGTACACCGCAACGGCGGTGTTGTGCTGGTAGATGCCGCCCAGAGTGCCCCCCACATGAAAGTGGATGTGCAGGCTCTGGATGCTGATTTTGTTGCATTCTCCGGCCACAAGCTGATGGCCCCCATGGGTATTGGCGTTTTGTATGGCAAGGAGAAGCTGCTGGATGCCATGCCGCCGTTTTTGACCGGCGGCGAGATGATCGATTCCGTTACCCGCGATGGCGCTGTGTATGCCGAGCTGCCCCACAAATTTGAGGCCGGCACCGTGAATGCAGGCGGCGCGGTTGCGCTGGCTGCGGCCATTGATTACCTGGAATCCGTTGGGCTGGAAAATGTCCACGCCCAGGAGCAGGCCCTGACCCGCTATGCCTATGAAGGCATGAAGAAGATCCCCGGTGTGAATATTCTGGGCAGCGATGACCCGGACAAGCACTGCGGCATTCTGAGCTTTACGGTGGATGGCGTACACCCGCACGACATTGCCACCATTCTGGACAGCTGCCATGTGGACGTGCGTGCCGGGCACCACTGTGCACAACCGCTGCTGGCTTATCTGGGTGTGCGTTCCTGCGCACGCGCCAGCCTTGCATTTTATAACACCACCGCTGACATTGACCGCTTTCTGGCGGCGCTGGGCGGCGTAAGAAAGGAAATGGGTTATGCCGAGTAGTACGTTTTATAATGAGGTGCTGACCGACCACAACCTCTACCCCGCCCATAAAAAGCCGCTGCCCGGCGCCAACATGACGCTGGAGGGTGTGAACCCCAGCTGCGGCGATGACATTATTTTGCAGCTGAAAGTAGAAAACGGCAAGATTGAGGACGGCAGCTTTGTTGGTGACGGCTGCGCGATTTCCCAGGCTTCGGCAGATATCATGCTGGACATGATCATTGGCCGCAGCGTGGATGAAGCCAAAGACCTGGCCGAGACCTTTTTGAAGATGATTAAGGGCGAAGCTACCGATGCCGACATTGAAAAGTTGGAAGAAGCCGGTGCGCTGCAGGATATCTCCCACATGCCGGCCCGCGTAAAGTGCGCAGTGCTGGGCTGGCACACCATGGAAAAGCTGCTGGATCACAAGGACGAGCAGTGATTCCTGGCGGAGGGCTGATTCTTTCACGTTGGCCCTGAAAGTGATTTTATAAAATAAAGCCAGGCGTGTTTTGCAAAATCGATTGCTTTGCAGGGCACGCCTGGTTTATTTTTTGCTCTTTTATTTGTTTTATTGCGGTTGGATAAACACATCTGCGAATGCTTTATCCACGGCGGGAAAAGAGAGCCGGGAGCGTTTTGTACCAGATGTTTGCAATGCCGTTCAGGATGGCACACACCGGGGCGCTGGCGCACAGGGCCACCACCGCGGGGATGATAAAGCACAGCCAGGTAATAACGGCGGGCAGCCCGTGGGAAGCACAGGCTTCGTAACAGCCAAGCTGAACCAGAAGCGCGTACAGCGGCATGTGCAGGATGTAGATGGGCAGGGTTCGCTGGCCCAGGCTGGCAAGCGGCTTGATGAGCCCCAGAATGGGGGTGATGGCCAGCACGGTGCCAAAGCCCAGCAGGTAGAACACTGCGCGATCCTGCATCAGGTAGCCGCCCACCGCATAGGCGTCGGACTGGAAGATGCGGGCTCCCTCATACACCGGGGTTTCGGCGGTGACGATGCGCTGGACGGTTACGGTATAAAACACCACGATGGCCGCCGCCAGCGGGCCCCAGGCATACCAGCGCTTTTGCCAGCTGCGGAACGGCTCTGCAAACAGCACACCGAACGCAAAGAACGGGAAAAAGGAAAACACACGGCCCAGATCAAACGGCCAGTTGACACAGCCGCCCAACAGGCCTATGGCAATGGCCGCGGCCATCCCTACGGTGCTGGCCAGCAGGCCGCGCCGCTGGATGGCGCGCAGCAAAGGCACGGTGAGCATCCAGAACATAAGGGCGTACAGATACCACATGTGCCGCCATGGCAGCAGTACATTTTGCAGCCAGCCGCCCTGATCCACAATGTTATCTTTCAGGGCAGCCGCACGGAACGCCGTGATGCCCGCCTGGCTGATAAGGTAGAGCCATAGCTGCTGCGTGACCAGCTTGCGCAGGCTGAACTTAGCCACCAGGCCGCTGGCTGTGCAAAAAATTGCCATATGGAACAGGTAAATGCAGGTAAACAGCGCGTTGATGCCCGGCGCGGTACCACGGTGATACTCGATAAAATGGCCAATGACAACGCACAGGATGCCAAAGCCTTTCATAGCGTCCACATAGGGTTGGCGCTGGGCGGCAGTTTTCTTGTTTGGCAAAGGTCGGCTCCTTTCTTGAAACGGCGCTGGCGTGGTTTATGGGTTCCAGTATTCATACACCAGCTGGCCAAGGGTCTGCATGGCCTGGGTGGGTTCTTCGGGGAAGTCTACATTTTCATCTCCCTGGTCTGTCATGCAAACAATCCAGTAGGGATGCTTGGCATACACAATGGCAACATCGTGATATGCGTAATCCCAGCTGCCATACTTTTTGGCGGCAGGCACGCCATCCGGCACATACAAAATATCATGGTCGGCGGCCAGCATACAGGTTTTCAGGTAGGCTGCGGCGGCGCTGCCTGAATCCAGATAATCATACACCGCGGACACAATGTTGGCAAACTCGCCAGTGGAAGCCATACCGATAATGCCGGTTTGCGGGGTAAGGTCGCAGGTTGCGGCATAGGCAAAGCCGTAATCCGCCAGGAACTGCTGGAAGCCGCTGGATTCATTGGCTGGCCAGTGGGTTGTCAACAGGGTGACGGCGTTGTTATCGCTGTGGGCGATCATAGCACGCATGGCGGCTTTGGCCGGGATGGTCTCGGCATCGTTATAGGCTTGCAGCGCCGTATCAGACAAACAGCCGCGGAACTGGTTGGGTAGTTCATCTTCCAGGTCCAGTGTTCCGGCATCGGCCTGGCCGCACAGCCAGAACGCATAGGGCAGCTTGAGCAGGCTGGCGGGGTAATACAGGGCATCCGTGTTATAAGTATAGCTTTCCCCCGTTGCCGGATTTTGCAGGTAAAGCGAAAAGCTGCCCGGCTGCGCGGCGCAGAATTCATCCAGCAGCTCGTTCAAGTCTACGCAGGGGGCTGTTTCCCGCGTGGCGGCAAGGGCGGATTCCAGCTTTTGGGCTGTGGACCAGTATTCCAGCTCTTCCGCCGCAGTAGCATAAACGCTGCCATTGGGCACCCATTGCACGGCCATGGCGGTTTCGGCTGTGGCCTGTTCATTCAAATCCACCGTTGCGCCGCAGCCCGCCAGCAAAAGCGCGGCCAGTGCCGGGGCGATGCACGGTACATACCAATGTTTTCTTTTCCCCATAGGATTGCTGTTATGTTTCCTTTCCCGATTGACCGCGGGCATGGGATTCTCCTTAATGCCACGGCCAAAATTCCGGTACTATTGTAACACATGTTCGGCAAATTGTGGCAAAAAATCCGAAATTTCTTCATTTCCGGATGGCTGGCTTTTTCGAAATTTCTGTGCTGCGTTCTGGAAGCATTCGGTTCGTCTCCCCTGTCACGCTGCTATGCTGCCGCACGGGCGTATCTATTCTTTCCGTTTTCCTTTTCACCGGACCAATCCCAGTGAAACAAAAATCCCGCTGTATGCGGCTTTTCAGGCTGCACACAGCGGGATTTGATTTTAACTCATTAGGGAGCAGCTTCCCAAAGACTTACCAGAGGTTCACGACCTCATTGTACAGGCCCTCATAGCTCTTGGCGGAGTTGGACCAGCTGAAATCGCATTCCATGGCGCGCTTGACCAGCACGGGCCAGCCTTCCTTGTTCCAGTAGCCTTCCTTGGCACGCCAGCAGGCTTCGTACAGCTCGTGGGCGTTGTAATTGGCAAAGGTAAAACCATTGCCATAGCCATCGCCGGAGTCGTGGATGGAGTCGCGCAGGCCGCCGGTCTCACGCACAACGGGGATGGTGCCATAACGGCAGGATACCATCTGGGCCAGGCCGCAGGGTTCGGAGCGGGACGGCATCAGGAAGATATCGGCACCGGCATAAATGCGCTGGGCCAACTTGGCGTTAAAACCAATGTACACGCCAACGCGGCCGGGGTTGCGGGCGCACAGCTCGTTGAAGAAGTTCTCGTACTGGGCTTCGCCGGAGCCGAGGATCACCAGCTCAATGCCCTGCTGCAGCAGACCTTCGGCAATGCTGCGCACCAGGTCAACGCCCTTGTGACCGACCAGACGGGTGACCATGGCCATGACCGGGCTGCCATCCTTGTTCAGGCCGAACTCATCCTGCAAAGCTGCTTTGCAGACGGGCTTGCCCTGCTGAACCGTGTTGGCATCATAGTTCTGCGGGATATCCGGGTCGGTGGCGGGGTTGAAAACATCCACGTCAATACCGTTCAGGATACCGCACAGCTTATACTGCTTCTGGCGCAGCAGGCCATCCAGACCATGGCTGAACCACGGGTCCAGGATCTCCTGTGCATAGGTAGGGCTGACGGTGGTGACCTTATCAGCAGTCTCGATTGCGCCCTTCATAAAGTTGGCGCAGCCATCATACTCCACAATGTGGGCATCGCGTGCGCCAATGCCGCAGGTATCCTCCAGGATATCCATGCCATACTTGCCCTGGTAGGCAATGTTATGGATGGTGAATACTGTCTTGATGTGGTTGAACTTATCCAGGTGGCGGTAGTACAGGTTGAGGTAAACCGGGGTAAGGGCGGTCTGCCAGTCGTTGCAGTTGATGATATCCGGCTCAAAGTCGGTATAGAACAGGGTTTCCAGAATGGCGCGGGAGAAGAAAGCAAAACGCTCGCCGTCATCATAGAAGCCATACAGGCCGCTGCGCTTAAAGTAATATTCGTTGTCAATAAAGTAGAACGTCACGCCGTCATGCTCGGCCTTGAACAGGCCGCAGTACTGGCTGCGCCAGCCCACGGGCACGCTGAAATTGGTAACATAGGTCAGCGTATCCTTGAACTTGAGATCGCCGTACAGGGGCATGATGACGCGGGCGTCCACGCCGTCCTTGACCAGAGCCTTGGGCAGAGAGCCAGCCACGTCGGCCAGACCGCCGGTTTTGATGAAGGGCGCAACCTCAGAATCGGCAAACAGAATTTTCATGGGTACCTCCTTGCAGAGCCGCTGGAGCGGCTGTTTGCAACGCCTGCCGGGCAGGCTGTTATGATAAAATAAGGAAAGAGCGGAGAAGCGTGTTCACTCCCCCGCCCTTTCCTGCAAACTACCCGCCGGGGAGAGTTGGCGGGAAAGTTCAGGGCGTAATCAGGTTACACCGTGTGCCTTTTGGCAACAAACACCGGGAAAGAATCCGTGCCGATCAGCTTTTTATCTGCCGTGATGTGGACATTCTTGTCCGTAACCACATACTCAACGGAGCTGTTCTCCTCCACAACGGTATCCTGCATCAGCACACAGTTGCGCACAACAGCACCCTTCTTGATCTGGCAGCCACGGAACAGCACGCTGTTTTCAACGGTGCCTTCCACCACACAGCCGTCAGCCAGCAGGCTGTTCTTGACCTTGCTGCCTTCCAGGTAACGGGTGGGGTTGTCGTCACGAATCTTGGTGTAGATGGGGTTGCCTTCGTTAAAGAGCTTATCGACATTGCCAGCCTGCAGCAGGCGCATGTTCTCGTCAAAGTAGCTCTTCATATCGCTGATGCGGGCCACATAGCCGTCAAACTCATAAGCCTGAACATTCAGCAGGCTCAGGTTGCGGGCCAGGATATCGCGCTCAAAATAGACCAGACCGCGCACAGATGCATCGCGGACAAGCTGGATCAGGCTTTCGCGCTCGATGATGTACAGGTTCATGGACAGATTCTGGACGCCGGGACGATAATCGTTGGAAAGCAGCTCAGCCACACGGCCATTATCAATGCGGATGGTGTAGTTATCGGCCTCGACCACGAGGGTCTTGCCGTTCAGACGGAGGGCATTCAGCATCTCGCCGGTGTATACCATGGTAACGTCTGCGCCGGACTTGACATGAGCTTCGATCAGCTTGTTAAAGTCGAAGTTCATGGCAATGTTGCTGTCAGACAGGATCACATAGCGCTCTTTCTGGTCCCTCAGCCAGTTCAGAACGCTGGCCAGTGCATCCACACGGCCGCTGTACAGCTTGATGCTGCGCTCTGCAAAAGGCGGAACAATGTTCAGGCCTCCGCGCTTGCGGGTCAGGTCCCATTCACGGCCTGCGCCCAGGTGGTCCATCAGGGAATGATAGTTTTTACGGACGATGACCGAAACATTATCCACACCGGCGTTTGCCATGTTGGACAGAACAAAGTCGATCATGCGGTAACGCCCTGCGAACGGGATGGAGGCCATTGTGCGCTCCGCTACCAGTTCGGGGACAAGGTTATCATAAGAGTTTGCAAAAATGACGCCCAGTGCGTTTGCGTTGCTGCTTACCATTGTTCCTCACCATCCTTTACATCATTGGAAATCATTGCCTTGGGGCCAACCGTTGCGCCCTTGCCGATCTTGACACCGGAGCCAACCGTTGCAACATCGCCGGGTTCGGTAATATTCAGGCCGCTTTCCGGCATTTTGCCCACGGTAGCACCTTCTTCGATGGTGACATTTTCGGCCACGATGCAGTGTTCGACCTTTGCGCCAGCCTTGATGACAGTGCCGCCCATAACAACGGCTGCTTCAACAGTGGCGCCCTTTTCGACCACAACGCCGGGGAACAGGATGGAGTTTTTAACGGTGCCGTCAACCTGGCAGCCTTCGGTGATCATCGAGTTCACGATGTCAGCGTCCGTACCAATGCGCTGGCAGGGGCGGCCGGAGTTGCGGGAGTAGATCTTCCAGTTTTCATCAAACAGGTTGATGCCGGAATGGGTCGGATCCAGAACCTCCATGTTGGCCTGCCACAGGCTGGAGATGGTTCCGACATCCTTCCAATAGCCGCTGAAACGGTAAGCGTACATGCGGCGGTTATCACGCAACAGTGCGGGAATGACATTCTTGCCGAAGTCGTTCTCACTGTTGGGATCGTTTTCGTCCTCGGTGAGGTACTTTTTCAGGATATCCCAGTTGAAGATATAAATGCCCATGGAAGCCAGGTTGCTCTTGGGGTTCTTCGGCTTTTCCTGGAATTCGCTGATGCGGTCATTCTCGTCCGTAACCATCAGACCAAAGCGCGGGGCTTCGCTCCAAGGCACTTCCATAACGGCAACCGAGAACTCGGCGTTCTTCTCTTTGTGGAAGCGCAGGAAATCAGCGTAATCCTGCTTGCAGATCTGGTCGCCGGACAGGATGATGACGTACTGCGGGTCATAACGGTCAATGAAGGAAATGTTCTGGTAAATTGCGTTGGCAGTGCCCTTGTACCAGTCAGAGCCGGTGGCCTGCTGGTAGGGCGGCAGCACATGGACGCCGCCATGCAGGCGGTCAAGGTCCCACGGCTGGCCGTTGCCGATGTATTCATTCAGGACCAGCGGCTGATACTGGGTCAGGATGCCAACGGTGTCAATATCAGAGTTGACACAGTTGGACAGCGGAAAGTCGATGATACGGTACTTACCGCCGAACGGAACCGCCGGCTTAGCCAGCTTCTGGGTCAGCGCGTAGAGGCGCGAACCCTGGCCGCCAGCCAGGATCATTGCGATCATTTCTTTTGCCATAATTGTTCTCCCCTTAAACTTGTTTATCTCCACGGGCCGCACCGGCTGCGGGTTGCCGCCGGTACCGCCCTTACACACCAGACGTTTACGATTCCGTTACCGGTGTTTTGGGCTTGGTTGTTTTTGCCGCTCTGGGCTTTTTAGCAGCCGGTTTTGTTGCCACGGGTTTGGCTGTGCGCTTTTTGGGGGCGGCAGTTTTGGTGGCCGCAGGCTTGGCTGCCTTTTCGGGTTTGGCTGCTTCGGCAGTTTCTGCCTTGGCGGGCTTTCCTGCCTTTTTGCGGGCAGCGGGAACGCTGAAATAGATGGTGGACAGCGGCGGCAGGGTTACCTCAATATGCTGGTCAAAGCCGTGCATCGGGCCCTTGACGCTCTTTACGCTGCCATTTTTGACACCGGTACCGCCATACTTGACGTCATCCGAGTTGATCAGCTCTTTGTATGTACCGGGGTTGGGCACGCCCATCGAGTAGCTTTCGCGCAGGACGGGGTTAAAGTTGCAGACAACCAGGAGCATCTTGCCCTTGGCGTCCCGGCGCAGGAACGCGATCACGCTCTGTTTGTTATCATCCGGCACGATCCACTGGAACCCTTCCCAGCTGTAATCGACCTGCCAGAGAGAGGCGGTCTCACGGTAGAAGTGGTTCAGATCCTTGACGTAAGTTTGCAGCTCATGGTGCTTATCATAGCCAAGAAGCATCCAATCCAGCTGCTTTTTCTCGTCCCATTCAATGAACTGGCCGAATTCCTGGCCCATGAACAGCAGTTTTTTGCCCGGATGGGCCATCATATAGCCATAGAAGGTGCGCAGGTTGGCGAACTTTGCTTCGTAATCACCGGGCATCTTATTGATCAGGCTGCACTTGCCGTGCACAACTTCATCGTGGCTGATGGGCAGGACAAAATTTTCACTGAACGCATAGAAGAAGCTGAACGTAACTTTGTTATGGTTGCCGGCACGGAACAGCGGGTCAGTCTTCATGTAGCTGAGCATATCGTTCATCCAGCCCATGTTCCATTTGAAGTTGAAGCCAAGGCCGCCATCGGCTGCCGGTTTGGTAACCAGCGGCCATGCGGTGGATTCTTCGGCAATCATCATTTTATGCGGGTGGCGGCCCAGGATAGCCGTATTACACTTTTGCAGGAACGCAATGGCTTCCAGGTTTTCCTTGCCGCCCTTTACATTTTGTTCCCACTCGCCATCGCGGCGGTTGTAATCGAGATACAGCATGCTGGCCACTGCGTCCACACGCAGACCGTCCACATGGTACTGCTCAATCCAGAACAACGCACTGGATACCAGGAAGCTTTCCACTTCCGGCATACCAAAGTTGAACACCATGGTGCCCCACTCTTTATGCTCACCGCGGCGGGGGTTGGGGTCCTCATAGCAGGGGCCGCCGTCAAACATGTACAGGCCGTAAGCATCCTTGGGGAAGTGGGCGGGCACCCAGTCCATGATCACGCCGATGCCGGCCTGATGGAACTGGTCGACCAGGTA
>OMAN01000701.1_pt1 | contig 12868 bp, 14 predicted proteins | sample 1644701 | NCBI WGS metagenome assembly OMAN01 (sample SAMEA103958124, study PRJEB25191) | human gut metagenome | biome: human-associated habitat [ENVO:00009003]; feature: intestine environment [ENVO:2100002]; material: feces | place: Germany | collected 2013/2015 | reverse complement strand
CTCTTTCTGTATTTTATGGAAAATCGCTTACACAAACCATTCGTTTTCCGCCCGTCGGGTATAGATGTCCTCCAGCTCGTGCTGGTGGAACAGGTATCCCGGGTCGTCAAAGTACTTGGCCCCGGAGGGGCATTTTTTGACGCAGGCGCAGCACTTGATGCAGATGCCCCTGACCTGGGACACGTCCGCCGGGTCGATGGAGCCCATGGGACACAGCTCCGCGCACAGGCCGCAGCCGCCGCACTTGTCCGGGTCCGTTTTCGGCTTCACCTTCAGGATGTTGATGGGGTTTCCGTGGCGGTCCCGGGGGGTGTAATAGGGGCGGATGGGCGTTTCGCCCCGGACCGATACGGGGGCCATTTCCGTCCCGGCTTGTCCCGCCAATTTCTCGCAGATTTCCCGGGCAAAAGCGGCTTGTCCCGCCATGTCCCCATCGTCCGGACGGCCCGCCCCCAGGGTGCGGGAAAAACTGTGCTCCCCCACGAAGGCTCCGGCCGCCACGCAGCGGAAGCCGTCCTCCTGGAGGATGTCCCGCAGCTCTATGAGGGCGTCGTCATAGTTCCGGTTGCCGAACAGCACCACCGGCACCGCCAGCGCTCCCCCGCCCCGGACCTTTTCCCGCAGGAACGGCAGCAGCACATTGGGCACCCGCCCGGCGTATACCGGCGTTCCCAGCACCACCAGGTCCGATTGGCAGAAATTCAGCTCCTGCTGCCGGACCTGGGGCCGGGTGAAGTCCAGACTGCGGCAGGGCGCCGCCAGCAGCCGGGCAAGCTCCCCGGCAATGTGCGTTACCGTGCGCTCCGTGGTTCCGGTGCCGCTGAAATATACGGCCCAAACGGTTGTCATGATATTTCCCCTCTTTTGTGTATTTTTGTGGGTTTTATAGACTGAAATCTTCCTCTTTCAGCCCGTCAGTGGAAAGCTGGGCCGGACGGGGCGGCACCCGCTTCAGGGGGTCATACCGGAAGCGGAAGCAACGATTCTCCGCCGCCACAATGCCCCTTTTCACGCAGGCCACCTGGGTCTCGTTGATGCGGACCCCCTGGGTGCAGTAGGCGCAGCGGGGCTCGATATCCTTGCGAAACAGCATGAAACCGCCCTCCTTACAGCGTATCCAGCCGCACCTTACCGTCCTCTGCCGTGGCCCGCAGCTGGGTGATGGGGTGCTCGAAGCTGTCGATGATCCGGGCCGCCATGGGGTCCTCCAGCTCCTTCTGGATGCAGCGGCGCAGATTCCTGGCCCCGTAGGCGGCGGAATAGGAGGAGTGCACCAGGTGGGAAACCAGCGCGTCGTCATAGCTGAAGCTGTAGCCCTTCTCCTTCAGGGAGGCCTGGAGCTCATCGAGCATGATCCGGGCGATGGCGGCGAAGTTCTCCTCCGTCAGCTGGTGGAAATAGACGATCTCGTCCACCCGGTTGATAAACTCCGGACGCAGGAACTCCCGCAGGGCCTTCATGGTGCGCTCCCGGCCCTGGTCATCGGCGCTGCGGCCAAAGCCCACGGACCCGGCGGCCTTGTCGGACCCGGCGTTGGAGGTCATGACGATGACGGTGTTCTCAAAGTTCACCTTGCGGCCGTGGGCGTCGGTGACCTCGCCGTCGTCCAGAATCTGCAGCAGGATGTTCAGCACGTCCGGGTGGGCCTTCTCGATCTCGTCAAACAGGATGACGGAATAGGGCTTGCGGCGGATCTTTTCCGTCAGCTGGCCCGCCTCGTCATAGCCCACATAGCCCGGAGGGGAGCCCACCAGGCGGGACACCGAGTGCTTCTCCATGAACTCGGACATATCCAGGCGGATCAGGGCGTCCGGGGTGTTGAACAGGTCGGCAGCCAGCTGCTTCACCAGCTCCGTCTTGCCAACGCCGGTGCTGCCCACGAAAATGAAGCTGACGGGCTTATGCTTGGGGGAAATGCCCACGCGGCTGCGGCGGATGGCGGCGGACACGGCGGAAACCGCCTCGTCCTGGCCCACAATGTGCTGCTTCAGCCGGTCCTCCAGCTGGGACAGGCGCTTGAACTCCTCTTCCTTGATCTTGCTGGCGGGAATCTTGGTCCACATCTCGATGACCCGGGCGATGTTGTCCATGGTCAGCTGGGGCATACCCTTGGCCTCCAGGTCGGAAAGCTCCTGCTGCAGCCGCAGCTCCTGGCTGCGGAGCTGGGCAATGCGGGCATAGCGGGCGTCCAGCTCCTCCTGGGTGAACTCCTGACCCTCCGCCGGCTGGGCGGACATGAGGTTCTCCCGCTCGAAGGTGACATTTTCCAGGTCCCGCTTGACCTCCATCCGGCGGTTGATATCCGGGTCGTGAAGGTTCATATCGGAGCAGGCCTCGTCGATCAGGTCGATGGCCTTGTCCGGCAGGAAGCGGTCGGTGATGTACCGCTCGGACAGCACCACCGCCTGGCGCAGCACCCCCTGGGGGATGGAGACGCCGTGGTAATTCTCATAGTAATGGGCGATGCCCTGGAGAATTTTCAGGGTATCCTCCAGGCTGGGCTCGTTGACGGTCACCGGCTGGAAGCGGCGCTCCAGGGCGGTGTCCTTTTCAATATGCTTGCGGTATTCGTTGAAGGTGGTGGCGCCGATGACCTGAATCTCGCCCCGGGACAGGGCGGGCTTGAGGATATTGGCGGCGTTCATGCTGCCCTCGGCGTCGCCGGCGCCCACGATGTTGTGGACCTCGTCAATCACCAGGATGATGTTCCCCAGCTTGCGGATCTCCTCGATGAGGCCCTTCATGCGGCTTTCAAACTGGCCCCGGAACTGGGTGCCCGCCACCAGCGCCGTCAGGTCCAGCAGGTACACCTGCTTATCCCGCAGCTTGAAGGGCACGTCCCCGGCGGCGATGCGCTGGGCCAGGCCCTCGGCGATGGCGGTTTTGCCCACGCCGGGCTCACCGATCAGCACGGGGTTGTTCTTGGTGCGGCGGGACAGGATCTGGATGACCCGGGCGATCTCCTTTTCCCGGCCGATGACGGGGTCCAGCTTCCCGCTGCGGGCGGCCTCGGTCAAATCGCGGGTGAACTCCGCCAGGGCGCCGCCCTTCTTGCCGTCCTCACGGGAGGGAGCGGCGGAATTGCCGCCTGCGGCGGCTGCGGCCCGGGGCGCTTCGTTGATCTTCTTCACCACGGCGCTGTACAGCTTCTTGGGGTCGATGCCCACGGTGCGTAGCACCCGGATGGCCATGTTGTTGCCCTCACGCAGCAGGCCCATCAGCAGATGTTCGGTGCCGATATAGCCCGCGCCGGTGCGGGACGCTTCGGACACGGCCAGCTCCACGGCGCTCTTGGCCCGGGGGGTCAGCCCCTGGGAGGGAGCCGCGCCGGACAGCCCGGTGCCCACGCTGCGATGCAGCACATCGCAGATCATATCATCGGTGAGGCCCGCTTCCTCCAGGACGCGGTGGGCAATGCCCTCCTCCTCACGCATCAGGCCCAGCAGCAGGTGCTCGCTGCCCACATAGCCATGGCCCATTTCCTCGGCGGCCTCCTGGGCCAGCCGCAGGGATTCCTCCGCACGGGGGGTGAATTTATTTTCCATCATAGTTTACACTTCCTTTCGGTTAATCGGCGTAACGCTTACGCCTGGGGCAGGGACCGCAGCTGGTCCCGGAGCTTGGCGGCTTCCTCGAAGTTCTCGGTTTCCACGGCATGGCGCAGCTGGGTCTCCAGGGCGTTGCGCTGGCGCTGGCGGCTGAGCTTCTCCCGCTCGTCGCCCTGAACCAGGTTGTCCTCCCGGGGCTCCTCCGCCGTGCGGCGGGCCTGCTGGGTCACGTCCACGGGTTCCGGGAACTCCGTCAGCAGGCGGTTGCCGAAGCCGCCCAGCAGGGGCTCCAGCATCCGGAAGGGACGGGTGAAGAAATCGTCATCGTCCCAGAAGCTGCTCATCATGGGGCGGCGCATATCCTGCACCAGGCCCAGCTGACGGGCGCATTCGGGGCACAGATGGCTCTCCATGACCCGGCCGTTGATGTTGCTCTTATAGTAAAACGTTGCTTCGTTCTTTCCGCAGTTCTGACATTTCATAATGATTGCCTCCTTATTGAAAACTCAAACCAGGTGGATCAGCACCTGCTTGAAAATACTGGCCCGGAGATCGTCCCGCCGGTCCTTGGGAACGGAGCGGAGGGAATTGTCGGACACGGCCCACAGAAGGGTCTGCGCCACGTTCCGCTCCACCGCCTGGGACTGGACCAGGTTTGAAAGAATGGCCCGGGCGCTGGCCAGGTCCAGCGTATCGCCCACGGAGTTGATGACGTGCATCAAAAGCGTGTGGCGGTCCACCTGCACCCGGGTGATGCGGATGTAGCCCCCGCCGCCCCGGCGCGACTCCACAATGTAGCCGTGTTCCGGAGAAAAACGGGTGGACATCACATAATTGATCTGACTGGGGACGCAGCCAAAGCGTTGGGCCAGGTCGCTGCGCTGCAGCTCCAGGACCCCGTTGGCTTCCTCCAGCTCCGCCTGGATGAACCGGGCGATCATATCCGATGTACCCAAGCCCTTCACTTCCTTTCTGTTTCGATTCGGTCTGTCTGACTTTGCCTTTCTTTGACCTTTGACTATAGTATACCACCGGGTTTCAAAATGTCAATAGGGAATTTTGACTTTCCTTGACCTTTTCTGTAAACAAATTGTGAACGAAAAAACGCCGCCTGCGGAGGCAGGCGGCGGGGGTTATTCGGGGTTTTCCATAAAATAGTCCCGGGTTTGTTGGATATTGTGCTGAATTTCGGCCTTCAGCTCCTGGGGGGAGGCGAATCTGCGCTCCGGCCGCAGGCGGCGGCAGAACTCCACCCGGATGGTTTTGTCGTAGAGGTCGCCGCCGAAATCCAGCAGGAAGGTCTCCACCGACACGGCGTCGCCGTCGCTGACGGTGGGGCGGGTGCCGATGTTGGTGACGCCGGGGACGCTGGCGCCGTCCGGCAGGAACACCCGGGTCACATACACGCCCCGCTCCGGCAGCAGAACGTGGTCCGGCGGGGTCAGGTTCACTGTGGGGATGCCGATGGTGCGGCCGAAGCGGTAGCCGTGGGTGACGGTGCGGGTCAGGCAGTGGCGGTGGCCCAGGAAATCGGCGGCCCGCTCCATCTGTCCGCTTTCGATAAGGGTGCGGATATAGGTGGAGCTGACGGTGATGCCGTCCCGGGTCACCTGGGGGATGATGTCGCAGCCGATGCCCCGCTCCCGGCAACGGGACAGGAGTTTGTCCGGGTCCCCCTGGTTCCGGTGGCCGAAGTGATAGTCGTGGCCCGCCACCAGGTGCACCGCGCCATAGGTACCGATCAGCAGATCGTCGATGAAATCCTGCCAGGGCATGGTCATCATGGCCCGGTCAAAGGGGGCGATGATCACCTGGCGGATGCCGTAAAGCCGCTGCATCAGGTCCCGGCGGTCGTCGGGGGTGTTGATCAGGCCCACCGGGTGGCCGGTGACCACCTCCTTGGGCGGGCGGTCGAAGGTGAAGGCGGCGGGGACGGCATCCAGCTCCCGGGCCCGGCGGACGGTCATTTCCAGCAGAGCCCCGTGGCCCCGGTGAACGCCGTCGAAAAAGCCCAGGGCAATAACAGTTCGATTCAAGGTACTCACGCTCCGAAAAAGTTTTTAAGGGAGGTCATCACGCCGCCTTCCAGGCGGCTGAGACAGAGAAACTCGCCCTCCAGGCCATAGACCCGGTAGAGGCCCTCCGGCAGGGGCTGGCGGACGGTGAAGGGGTTGCCGTTGCGGCACAGGGCGTCCACCCGGGGGTGCCGGATGCGGTAGGCCGGGTGCTGGCGGAACAGGGAGTCCAGCGGGGCCAGCAGGGCCTCGCCCTCCTGCTGCACCCGGTCCAGGGTCACGGCGTCGTCCAGGGTGAATCCGGCGGCCATGGTGCGGCGCAGACTGCTCATGCAGCCGCCGCAGCCCAGGGCCTGGCCGATGTCGTGGCACAGGGTGCGGACATAGGTGCCCTTGGAGCACCGGATGCGCAGGGTGTAGTCCGCCGGGCCGCTCTGGTCCAGTAGCTCCAGCTCATGGATGGTAACGGGCCGGGCCGGGCGCTCCACCTCCCCGCCCCGGCGGGCGATCTGATAGAGCTTCTGTCCGCCGATCTTGATGGCGGAGTACATGGGGGGCACCTGTTCAATGGAGCCGGTGAACCGGGGCAGCAGGTGCTCCAGGTCCTCCCGGCCGGTGAGCACCGGATGGGTGTCCAGGGTCTCGCCGGAGGTGTCCTGGGTGTCGGTGGTGCGGCCCAGCCGCAGCCCGGCGACGTACTCCTTCTGGCCGTCCTCGGCGAAGGACACGGCCCGGGTGGCCTGGCCCACGAATACCGGCAGAACGCCGGTGGCCATGGGGTCCAGAGTCCCGGCGTGGCCCACCTTTTTGGTTTTCAAAATCCCCCGCAGCTTGGCGCAGACGTCCATGGACGTCCACCCGGCGGGCTTGTCGATGATGATGATTCCGTTTGCCATGGGTTGCTCCTTTTGTCAATCCTCCCCCGCCACCATGTCGATGGCCTGGAGCACGGCCTGCTTCACCTCGCCGAGGGTGCCGTGCAGCGTGGCGCCGGCAGCAGCCGCATGGCCGCCGCCGCCCAGAAGGGCACAGACCTCCGTGGCATTGACCCGGGGGCCGGTTCGCAGGGAAATTTTCACCCGGCCGTCCTTCAGTTCCCGCAGGGTCACGCCGCAGTCGGTGCCCTCCACCAAGGCAGCCAGACTGGACAGCTCCTCCACATCCGCCTCCGTGGCCTTGTAATCCAGGCACAGGGACAGAGGGATCTGCATGACGACCACCCGGTCGTGGTCATAATACTCCGCCCACTCCGCCATCCAGGCCTCCATAGCCAGACGGGTGCGGCTTTTGGTGCGGAACAGGGCCTTGTTCACCGGCGCCACGTCGATGCCGCAGTCCATCAGGGCGGCGGCGATGCGGTGGGTGCGGGCGGTGGTGTTGGAATAGACGAAGCAGCCGGTATCCGTGGAGACGGCCACATACAGCGGCAGGGCGATGTCCGGCGTCACCGGAGTCAGGCGGGTGATGATGTCGTACACAATCTCGCCGCAGGCGGCAGAATCCGCCTCCAGGCACGTCTCCCGGGCAAAAAAGCCCTGGGAGGGATGGTGGTCAATGGCCAGGTCGATGCGGTCCTGATAGGGTCGGGCGTTTTCCGGCAGCAGGGACAGGGCCGCAATGTCCACCGACACCACATGGCGGGGGACGAAGCCCTCCGGTGCGGCGTAGGGGGCGGCATAGGGGGCATAGGTGGCGGTCAGCTCCGGGTTGGGCAGCAGATACGCCGTCTTGCCCCGGTCCCGCAGGGCCTGGCACAGGGCGGCGGCGGAACCCACAGTGTCGCCGTCGGGGCGGACATGGGTCAGCAGCAGCAGCTCGTCCCAGCCCAGCAGCAGCCGGGCGGCTTCAGCGGTGGTCATAGCACAGCCCTCCTCAATCCTCCCGGTCCTCGGGCAGAACGATGTCTGCGTTCCGGGGATCGGCGGGCTTCACATGGTTCAGCATATCCAGAATGTGTGCGCCGTAGGCGATGGAGTCGTCCACGAAGAACTGCAGCTCCGGGGTATAGCGCAGGTCGATGCGGCTGCCCAGCTCGCGGCGCAGATAACCGGCGGCGGACTTGAGGCCCTTGAGCAGGCCCTTCTCATCCGGGCAGTTCAGGGCGCTGACATAGACCCGGGCATAGCGCAGGTCGCTGGTGGTGTCCACATGGGTGATGGTCAGCATACCCTCGGACACCCGGGGGTCCTTGACGGTGCGCAGCAGGGCGGAAAGCTCCTTCTGGATGGCGTCATTGATGCGGGGAATGCGGTTGGATGCCATAGTCGGTCTCCTTTCGTTTTCGATGAGATGAAAAGAGGGCGGGCGAAGCGCCCGCCCTCTGGGTTGTGTGTTTACTGGGGGATTTCCTCCATGGTGAAGGCTTCGATGATATCCCCTTCCTTGATATCGTTGAACTTCTCGATGGACAGGCCGCACTCATAGCCTGCGGCCACTTCCTTGACGGAGTCCTTGAACCGCTGCAGAGAGGCCAGGACACCCTCGTGGATGACGATGCCGTCCCGGACCAGGCGGACCTGGCAGTCCTTGCGCTGGAGCTTGCCGTCCTGCACGTAGCAGCCGGCCACGGTGCCCACGCCGGAGACCTTGTAGGTCTGGCGGACCTCCGCATGGCCCAGCAAAGCCTCCCGGAACTTGGGGGCCAGCATGCCCTTCATGGCGGACTCGATTTCGTTGATGGCGTCATAGATCACGCGGTACATCCGCATGTCCACATGGGCGCGGGCGGCGGAATCCCGGGCGGCGTTGTCGGGGCGGACGTTGAAGCCCACGATGATGGCCTGAGACGTGGAGGCCAGCATCACGTCGGACTCGTTGATGGCGCCCACGCCGCCGTGGATGACCCGGACCCGGACCTCGTCGTTGCTGAGCTTCTCCAGAGAGGCCTTCACGGCCTCCACGGAGCCCTGGACGTCGGCCTTGACGATGATGTTCAGATTCTTCATCTCACCGGCCTGGATCTGGCTGAACAGATCCTCCAGAGAGACCTTGGTGACAGGGGCGTTGGCCTTGGCGCGGGCCTCCTCCTTGCGCTGCTCCACCAGCTCCCGGGCCAGCTTTTCATCGGCCACGGCGTTGAAGGTGGCGCCGGCGGAGGGCGTCTCGGACAGGCCGGTGATCTCCACAGGCACGGAGGGACCGGCGGAGGTCAGCTTCTGGCCCTTGTCGCCCACCATGGCCCGGACGCGGCCCACGGCGGTACCGGCGATGATGATGTCGCCCTGCTTCAGGGTGCCGTTCTGCACCAGCAGGGTGGCCACGGGGCCCCGGCCCTTGTCCAGCCGGGCCTCGATAACGGTGCCCTGGGCGGCGCGGTTGGGGTTGGCCTTCAGCTCGCCCACCTCGGCGGTAAGGGTCAGCATCTCCAGCAGGTTGTCCACGCCCATGCCGGTCTTGGCGGAGATGGGGCAGACAATGGTGTCGCCGCCCCACTCCTCGCACACCAGGCCGTATTCGGTGAGCTGCTGCTTGATGCGCTCGGGGTTGGCCTCGGGCTTATCCATCTTGTTGATGGCCACGATGATGGGGATACCGGCGGCCTTGGCGTGGTTGATGGACTCCACGGTCTGGGGCATGATACCGTCCTCGGCGGCCACCACCAGGATGGCGATATCCGTGACCATAGCGCCCCGGGCGCGCATGGAGGTGAAGGCCTCGTGGCCGGGGGTGTCCAGGAAGGTGATGGGCTTGCCGTTGATCTGCACCTGATAGGCGCCGATGTGCTGGGTGATGCCGCCGGCCTCGCCGCTGGCCACATGGGCGTTGCGGATATAGTCCAGCAGGCTGGTCTTGCCGTGGTCCACGTGGCCCATGACCACCACCACGGGGGCACGGGGCACCAGGTCCTTCTCCTCGTCCTTGTGGTCGTCGATGAGCTTTTCCTCGATGGTGACCACCACTTCCTTCTCCACCTTGCAGCCCATCTCCTCGGCGATGATGGCGGCGGTGTCGAAGTCGATGATCTGGCTCAGGGAGGCCATGACACCGTTCTTCATCAGGCACTTGACCACCTCTGCGCCGGTTTTCTTCATGCGGCTGGCCAGCTCGCCCACGCTGATCTCATCGGGGATCTGCACGGTGACAGGGGTCTTTTTGATGACCTCCAGCCGCAGGCGGCGCAGCCGGTCGGCCTCCTCCTGCTTGCTCTTGTTGCTCTGGGGACCGCTGCGGCGGCCCGACTTGCTGCGGATCTTCTCCTTGCCCTGGGTCTGGCGCTGGTCCCGGCGGCTGTTGCCGGTGCGGGCGTCGGCCATATCCTGGAGCTTCTCGTCATACTTGTCCATGTTCACGGCCGTGGCCTTGCGGGTGTCCACCACCTTGGTCTGGGGCACACGGCTGACGGGCTTCTTCTCCGGCTGGGGTTTCTTTTCCGGCTCAGGCTTCTTGCCGGCGGGCTGCTGCTTAGCGGCGGGCTCCGCCTTCTTCTCGGCAGGCTTGGCAGCATCGGCGTAAATCGCCTGGATGCCGGAAACCTGGTTGTGCTGGGTCAGACTCTCAAAGATCAGAGACAGCTCCCGGTCCTCCAGCACCTGCATATGATTTTTCGGAGTGGTGGCATAATCCGTCAGGATCTGCGTGATCTCCTTCGAGGTCATGTTGAAATCCTTCGCCACCTCATGCACTCTGTATTTGTTACCTACGCTACCCAAATAGAGCCACCTCCATCTTTGTGATTCGATTCCTTACTTGCTTTTTTTCGGGGACCCCTTGCCCTTATGCACCGGGCGGGAGCCCGCGAAACGGGGCCGTTCCCCCTGGGGACGCTGCCCGGGCCGCCGGGGACGGCGGGCGGACTTTTCCGGCTTCTGCGGCGCTTGGGGCGCAGGGGCCGCTTGAACCGGGGCGGCTTTTTTCTTGCCCCGGCGCAGATTCTTTTCATGCTGGGCCTGCTCCGCCCGGCGCTGGGCCGCGCGAAGGGCCTTTACCTCCAGCCGCTGGGCCGCCGGGGCGTATCGCTCCGGGTCCAGCGCCGCCAGCTTTTTGACAATGGCCTCGGCAAAGCCGATGTCCGTTATGGCCGCCATGGCACAGCTGGTGCGGCCCAGGGCACGGCCCAGCTGGTCCTTGTCAAAGGGCACCGTCAGGCACAGGCATGCCCCGGTCTGGCCGAAGGACATGGCCCGGCGCACGGACCCGGCAGCGGCGTCCTGGGCCACCAGGATGACCCGGGCGTCCTTGGCCCGGGCGGCGGAGCCCACCGGCTCCTCGCCGATCTCCACCTGACCGGCCTTTTTGGCCAGGCCGATCATGGATAAAATGTGTTCTGTCATGCTTCCGTTTCCATCTGGCGCTCCAGCGCCTCATAAACCTCGTCGGGGATGCTGACCTCCAGCATCCGGTCCAGCGCCCGGGATTTCCGGGCCTTCTTCAGGCACTGGGCGTCCCGGCACACATAGGCGCCCCGGCCGGACTTCTTGCCGGTGGCGTCCAGCACCAGCTGGCCCTCCGGTGTGCGGACCACCCGCAGCAGGTCCTTTTTGTCCCGTTTTTCCCGGCAGCCCACGCACATGCGCTGTGGAATCTTCCGCGGCTTCTGCATGATGGTCCTCCTTTCCTGTATCGCTTACTCCCCGGTATAGGAAGCGGGCTTGATGTCGATCTTGTACCCGGTGAGACGGGCGGCCAGGCGGGCATTCTGCCCCTCCTTGCCGATGGCCAGGCTCAGCTGGTCGTCGGGGACGATGACCCGGCAGAGCTTGCCCTCGTCGGACAGGCGCACCTCCACCACGTCGGCGGGAGCCAGGGCGGCGGCGATGTATTCGGCGGGGTCGTCGGAATACTTGATGATGTCGATCTTCTCGCCCCGCAGCTCGTTGACCACGGCGGCCACCCGCTGGCCCTTGGGGCCCACGCAGGCGCCGATGGGGTCCACATTCTCGTCGGAGGACCACACAGCCATCTTGGTGCGGCTGCCGGCCTCCCGGGCGATGGAGCGGATCTCCACGGTGCCGTCGTAGATCTCAGGCACCTCCAGCTCAAACAGGCGCTTCACAAGGCCCGGATGGGTCCGGGACACCATCACCTGGGGACCCCGGGTGGTGCGGCGGACCTCCACCAGGTAAACCTTCACCAGCTGCCCCTCGGTAAGCTCCTCGCCGGGGACCTGCTCGTTGGAGCCCATAAGGCCCTCGGTGGCCTCGTTGCCGGAGCCGATGCGCAGATGCACGGTGCCCCGGGGGTCGATGCGGTGGACGGTGCCGGTGAGGATCTCGTGCTCCTTGGAGCCCCACTCGTCATAGATCATGCCGTGCTCGGCCTCCCGCAGGCCCTGGATGATGACCTGCTTGCCGTTTCCGGCGGCGATGCGGCCAAACTCCACGTTCTTCACGGGGATGTTCACCACGCCGCCCAGCTGATACTTGGCGGACATGGCCCGGGCGTCCTCCAGAGAGATCTGGGAGCCTGGGTTTTCCACCGTCTCCACGATCTCCTTCTGGACGTACATCCGCAGATCCTTCTTCTCCTCGTTGACGTCCACGATGACGTTCTCCACGCCCTCGTGGTCCTTCTTATAGGCGGCGGTCAGGGCCTGGATGATCTTGCCCATCATGAAGTCCTGGGGAATACCGCGTTCCTTTTCCAGCAATTCCAGCGCGGCAAAGATTTCTTCGCATTTCATGGTATTTCTCCTATTCTATACTGTATCGTCAGAATTCCACACGCAGACGGACCAGGGCCAGCTCCGGCTTCTCGAACCGCAGAGGCTCCGCCCCGCCCATATCCAGCAGCACGGCCCCGTTGTCGTACCCCGCCAGCACACCGGCAAACTCCTTGCGCCCGTCCTTGGGCTTGTAGGTTTTCACCAGCACCGGGGAGCCCAGGAACCTTTCAAAGTCCGAGGGGCGCTTCAGGGGGCGCTCGGCCCCGGCGGAGGACACCTCAAAGGTATAGCTGCCCTCGATGGGGTCCGCCTGGTCCAGCAGGTCGCTGACCTTGCGGCTGACGGCCTCGCAGTCCAGAATGTCCACGCCGCCGTCCTTGTCCAGATACAGCCGCAGATACCACTGACCGGCCTCCCGGACGTATTCCACGTCCCACAGGGTGCAGCCCTGCTCCGCCACGGCGGGAGCGGCCAGCTCGGCCACCAGCTCCGTTACCTTTTTCATGCCCGGCCTCCTGTCTTTCCGAAAATTTTAAGGGGGCAAATTTGCCCAAGAAAAAGAGCGGACAAACTGTCCACTCTCTGTCAACACTTCCTTACTATGCGGTAGTTTACCACAAAAACACTCCCAGCGCAAGAGTTTTTTCCCGGAAAATGGCGGGATTTTCCGGCATTTTTGCGTCGAACGGGGGCAAAGCAGGCGG
>OMAN01000684.1_pt1 | contig 13051 bp, 10 predicted proteins | sample 1644701 | NCBI WGS metagenome assembly OMAN01 (sample SAMEA103958124, study PRJEB25191) | human gut metagenome | biome: human-associated habitat [ENVO:00009003]; feature: intestine environment [ENVO:2100002]; material: feces | place: Germany | collected 2013/2015 | reverse complement strand
TCCTTTTTGGTGGTTATGACAACCGCCGTATCCGTTTTGCCGCAGGCGGCCAGGCTCAACAGCAGCACGGCGGCCGCGCAGACAGCCAGTAATTTTTTCATAAGGTCCTCCTTTTCAAAACGCAGCCCGCCGAAGGTCATCCGGCGGGCTGTAAGGTGTGTTTACTTCTTGCCCTTCAGGGACTTCATGCGCTGCTCGTGGTTCAAAATGGCCTTGCGCATCCGCAGGCTCTTGGGGGTGACCTCCAGCAGCTCGTCGTCGGCCAGGAACTCCAGGCACTGCTCCAGGCTCAGCTTCCGGGGCGGCACCAGGCGCAGGGCCTCGTCGGAACCGGCGGCCCGCATGTTGGTCATCTGCTTCTTCTTGCAGACGTTGACGGTGATGTCCTCCTGCTTGGGGGACACGCCCACGATCATGCCCTCATACACCTTGACGCCGGGGCCGATGAACAGGGCGCCCCGCTCCTGGGCGTTGAACAGTCCGTAGCTGACGGACTCGCCGGTTTCGAAGGACACCAGGGAGCCGGTGTTCCGGCGGCTCAGGTCGCCCTTATAGGGGGCGTAGCTGTCGAACACGGAGGCCATGATGCCCTCGCCCCGGGTATCCGTCAGGAACTCGTTGCGATAGCCGAACAGGCCCCGGGCGGGAATCAGGAACTCCAGCTTCATGCGGCTGCCCACGGGGGTCATCTCGATCAGGTCGCCCTTGCGGGAGCCCAGCTTCTCGATGACCGCGCCCACGGACTCGCTGGGCACGTCGGCCACCAGCCGCTCGATGGGCTCGCACTTCTTGCCGTCGATGGTGCGGTACAGCACCCGGGGGGGAGACACCTGGAACTCATAGCCCTCCCGGCGCATGGTTTCGATAAGGATGGACAGGCTCATCTCGCCCCGGCCCGCCACGTTGAAGGCGTCGGTGGCGCCGTCGATCTCCGTCACCCGCAGGGACACGTCCTTCAGAGTCTCCCGGAACAGGCGGTCCCGCAGCTGGCGGGAGGTGACGAACTTGCCCTCGCGGCCGGCGAAGGGGGAGTCGTTGACGGAGAAGGTCATCTCCATGGTGGGGGCGGAGATCTTCACAAAGGGCAGAGGCTCCACGCAGTCGGGGGCGCAGATGGTGTCGCCGATGGTGATGTCGCCGATGCCGGACATGGCAATGATGTTGCCGGCGGTGGCCTCGGTGATGGGCTGCTTGCCCAGGCCCTGGAATTCGTACATGGACACGGCCTTGGCCTTCTTGGCCGGGGCGTCGGGGTCGTGATAGTTGCACACGGCGATTTCCTGATTCTGCTTCAGGACGCCGCGCTCCACGCGGCCGATGGCGATGCGGCCCACGAACTCGTTATAGTCGATGGCGGACACCAGCATCTGGAAGGGCTGGTCCAGGTCCGCCTCCGGGGCGGGAATATAGCTGAGGATGGTGTCGAACAGGGGCTTGAGGTCCGTGCCCGGCACGTCGGGGGAGTAGGAGGCGATACCCTGGCGGGCGGAACAGAACAGCATGGGGGAGTCCAGCTGCTCCGGGGTAGCGTCCAGGTCCAGCAACAGCTCCAGCACCTCGTCGATAACCTCGTGAATGCGCTGGTCGGGCCGGTCGATCTTGTTGACCACCACGATGACCCGGTGGCCCAGCTCCAACGCCCGGCTGAGGACGAAGCGGGTCTGGGGCATGGGGCCCTCGGCGGCGTCCACCAGCAGGATCACGCCGTTGACCATCTTCAGGATGCGCTCCACCTCGCCGCCGAAGTCGGCGTGGCCCGGGGTGTCCACAATGTTGATCTTGGTGTCGCCGTACTGGATGGCGGTGTTCTTGGCCAGGATGGTGATGCCCCGCTCACGCTCCAGATCGTTGGAGTCCATGACCCGCTCCACCGTCTCCTGGTTCTCCCGGTACACGCCGCCCTGCTTGAGCATCTGGTCTACCAGGGTGGTCTTGCCGTGGTCCACGTGGGCGATAATGGCTACGTTTCTCAGTTTTTCGTTCTGCAAAGGTAAAAACCCCTTTCTTTTGGGTATAAATCTCAACCTTTATATTATATCCCTGATTTTCCCGATTGCAAGACGGAATTTGCAAATTCGGGGGGATTTTTTAATGAAGTACGCAGAAAGGTACGGTGTCAGCGCCGACAGCCTGCTGGAGGGATAAAAAAAGCGCTCCGGTGGGGCGCTTTTTTGTTGGCTCGGGCCAGGCCGGTTATTCCGCCTTCAGGCCGGTGGCCGCCTCAAAGGCGGGGCGCTCGTAGGGCGGGAAATATACGCCATAGATTTCGCCGTCCAGTTCCAGCTCCAGAATATGATACCATCGGCAGATGACACAGCCGTATTGGTTCGTTCCCAGCTTATAGGGCTTGTAGCGCTTGCTTTCGGGCCGGTCGTCCTTGTTCCAGCCGGTGAAGCGGATGCGCTTTTTCACCGTGCGGATGGCCCGCAGGCTGCTGCGGGGAATGGCACATTTGCCGCCGACGTCCGCCAGATACAGCCGCTCTGCATCCGCAAACAGCTGCATCTGCGCCACCACATATGAGGCGGAGGCCGCCAGCTCCTTGGGCCTGATCTGACCGTTCCGGACGACATAGCGGAAAAGCAGGACATCCACCGCCGCAGCATCCGCCGGAATACCCAGCTCATCAAAAATGGCCTTCTGGCTGCTTTCCAGCCTGGAGGCGGTTCTTGCGGCCTCCTCGCTGCCCAGAACCGTTTTTTCCCGGCGCCTGGCCAGCAGGGTCAGCACCAGCCACACCACTGCGCATATGGGACAGGCAAAGAACATCCAGGGCGCATTGAGAAACATCCGCGCAAGGCTGAGCGTGCTCAGATTTTTGACAACGGCCAGCACGATCAGCAGCGCCAGTATGGCGCACAGATACCAGATGAGGACCAGGAAGGCGGGCATCCGGGCGTGGCCCTCCACCGTTTTCGCCCGCTCCAGCAGCCGGTCGTGGCTGCTGCTGAGCAGGTCCGAGGTCTTCTGGACCAGCAGCTCCGTATCGCAGCCATTGATCCGGTCATTGTTCCTGTTTTCGGTGATGTCCACGCAGAAAAGGGGCGTCATAAGCATTCTCCTCTCATTATTCCAGCTCGTCCAGGGTCAGGCGGAAGCTGGGCAGAAATTCCTCCAGAAACAGGTCCACCTCCGGCAGGTGCATATCCGCCAGGGCCTGGCGGGTCTGGCGGGCGGCGGCGCAGAACTCGTGGTTGCCGGCCTTCTCCTCCTCCAGGCACTTGATGTGGGCCGACAGCTTGTCCGCCGCCTTCACCAGCTCCTCCACCTGGGGGTCCGCCGGGGTCAGCAGGCCGGCGTAGATGTCCTGGAGCCTCTGGGGCAGCATGCCCGTGAGCCTCCGGCAGGCGATGGCCTCCACCTGCTTATAGGCGTCCCGGATGTCGGGGTTATAATACTTGATGGGCGTGGGCAGGTCGCCGGTGAGGATCTCGCTGGCATCGTGATACAGGGCCGCCACGGCCACGGCTCCGGCGTCCACCCGGCCGCCGAAATATTCGTTGCGCAGCACCGCCAGGGCGTGGGCCAGAATGGCCACCTGGTGGCTGTGCTCCTGGATGTTCTCGGTGTAGCTGTTGCGCATCAGGGCCCAGCGGTCGATATACCGCATACGGGCCATATAGGCGAAAAAGTGGTGCATTATTCCAGCTCCCCCCATAGAATTTCTCCGTCGGTGCCGGTGATGCGCACCGGCAGCACCCGGTTGTGGAGGTCCTCACCGCCGGACACGGCCACCTCCATATAGTTGGGCGCGTGGCCGCCGTAACGGCCCGCCACCGGCTGCTCAAAGAGCACGGGATAGGTCCGGTCCACGCATTCCTCCAGATAGGCCCGGTGCAGCCGGGCGGCCAGGGCCCCGGCCCGGGCGGCACGCTCCTCCTTCACCGGCCCCGGCACCTGGGGCATATCCGCCGCCTTGGTGCCCGGGCGGATGGAGTAGGGGAACACGTGCATGGCCGCGAAGCGGCACTCCTCCAGAAACGCCAGGGTGGCGGAGAACTCCTCCTCCGTCTCCTGGGGGAAGCCGCAGATCACGTCGGTGGTGATGGCGGGGTGGTCAAAGTACCGCCGCAGCAGGTCCACGGACTGCCGGAACCGGGCGGTGTCGTACCGGCGGTTCATCCGATGCAGGGTGGCGTCGCAGCCGGACTGCAGGGACAGGTGGAAATGGGGGCACAGGTTGGGCAGAGCCGCCGCCCGGCGGCAGAAGTCCTCGGTGATGGTCCGGGGCTCCAGGCTCCCCAGCCGCAGCCGCAGTCGGGGTGCGGCCGCCGCTACAGCCTCCATCAGGTCGATGAGGCCGGTGCCGTCGTGAAGATCCTGGCCCCAGGAGGAGATCTCGATGCCGGTGAACACCAGCTCCCGATAGCCCTCGGCCTGAAGCTGGCGGGTCTGGGCTACCGCCTGGTCCAGGGGCAGGGAGCGCACCGGACCCCGGGCAAAGGGGATGATGCAGTAGGTGCAGAAGTTCACGCAGCCGTCCTCCACCTTCAGCATGGCCCGGGTGCGGGCGGCCAGGCCCCCGGCAGGCAGCACCTCGAAGCTCCGCCGCCGCAGGGAGTCGTCCACCGCCACCCGGGGGGTGCGGTCCCGGACCTCCTGCTCCAGCAGGTCCAGAAAGGCCATCCGGTCCCCGGTGCCGCCGATCAGGTCGATGCCCAGGGTCTTTGCCTCATCGGTGTGGGTCTGGACATAGCAGCCGCAGGCGGCCACCACGGCGCCGGGACTGCGCCGCCTGGCCCGGCGGATCATCTGGCGGGATTTTTTGTCGCTGACGGCGGTAACGGAGCAGGTATTGATGATGTAAGCGTCGGCGCTGTCCTCGAAGTCCACCAGCTCGTGGCCCCGGCGGCGCAGCTCCTGCTCCATGGCCTGGGTCTCGTACTGGTTCACCTTGCAGCCCAACGTGTAAATGGCAGCTCGCATGGGGATTCTCCTTGCACTTTTCGGGTAAATTCGGTATAATAAAAAGACTTGTGTCTTATTATATAGCATTCTGCCGCCGGTGGCAAGCGGCGGCGGAGGATTTGTGAGGAAACGCATATGATTTATCTGGATCACGCAGCCACCACGCCGGTGCCCCGGCCCGTGGCGGACGCCATGTATCAGGTGCTGACGGAGCAGTTCGGCAACCCCTCCTCCCAGTATCCCCTGGGCCGGGAGGCCAAGGCCCTGGTGGAGGATGGCCGGGCCGTTGTCGCCGGGGCCCTGGGGTGCCGGCCGGAGAACCTGCACTTTACCTCCTGCGGCACGGAGTCGGACAACTGGGCCATCTCCGCCGCCGTGTGGCAGGGCCGCCACACCGGGCGGCACATCATCACCACCGCCGTGGAGCACAGCGCCGTGCTGGAGCCGTGTAAGCTGCTGCAGCAGCAGGGGTACGAGGTGACGTACCTGGCCCCGGACAAAACCGGTCATGTGACGGCGGAGCAGGTGGCCCAAGCCCTGCGGGAGGACACGGTGCTGGTGAGCATGATGCTGGTGAACAACGAAACCGGCTGCATCTTCCCGGTGCAGGAGGTGGCCCGCCTGTTGCGGGAGAAAAACAGCCGCGCCCTGCTGCACTGCGACGCCGTCCAGGGCTTTCTGAAGGTCCCCTGCGATCCGGTGGGCTGGGGGGTGGATCTGATGAGCCTGTCCGCCCACAAGATCGGCGGGCCCAAGGGCGCCGGCGCTCTGTATACCGCACCGGCCCTGCGGAATCTGCGGCCCTTGCTGCCCGGCGGCGGCCAGGAGGGGGGCCTGCGGTCCGGCACCGAGGCCACCGCCCAGATCGCGGGCTTTGCCCGGGCCGTGGCCCTGCGGCAGGAGAACCTGGCGGAGAAGCTCCGGCATATGGCGGACATCAAAGCCTATTGCCGGGAGAAACTTCTGTCCATCCCCGGGGTGGTACCGGTGGGGCAGGGGGAGGCCCCCCACATCCTGGCGGTGTCCCTGGTGGGATATCCCAGCGCCAATATCGTCACGGACCTGGGGGCCAAGGGCATCTGCATCTCCGCCGGGTCCGCCTGCCACCGGGGCAAGGCCAGCCATGTGGTGTCGGCCCTGCACCTGGACAAGAGGACCGCCGCCGGGGTCATCCGGGTCAGCTTCGGCCCGGAGACCACCCGGGCGGATATCGACGGGCTGTATCAGGCCCTGCTGGACCACAAAAATCAACGTTTTCCTATGCTGTGAGGTGACATATGCTGAAATATCTGAAACGAGGACCGGGCTTCTACGGGTATCTGTGGCGGCTGACGGGGCCCATCGCCCTGCAAAATCTGATTACATTCTCCCTGGGCCTCATCGACACGCTGATGGTCAGCTGGCTGGGCAACACCCAGATGGCCGCCGTCACCACCGCCAACGTGCCGGTGTTCCTGCTGATCTCCATCGTGTTCGGCGTCCAGAGCGGCCTGGGCATCCTGGTGAGCCAATACTGGGGCAAAAAGGACATGGAGAGCATCAGCCGGGCCATCGGCGTGGCGGCCATGCTGGGCACGGGGATCACCCTGGTGCTGGCGCTGGTGCTGTTCCTGTGGCCGGTGCAGATCATGGACCTGCTGTCCAACAAGCATGAGCTGTCGGTGCTGGGCGCGCCGTATCTGAAGCTCATCGGCTTTTCCTATGTGTTCAATATGCTCTCGTCCATCTATGTCAGCGCCATGCGCAGCGCCGAGAATCCCGGCTTCGGCATGAAGCTGTTCGGGGTGTCCACCCTGCTGAACACCGGGATGAACTATCTGCTGATCTTCGGCAAATGCGGCCTGCCGGCCCTGGGCATCCAGGGCGCGGCCATCGCCACGCTACTGTCCCGGGTGGCGGAGTTTCTCATCTGCCTGGTGTGCGCCCTGCGCAGCCGCATTCTGCCCCTGGACCTGGCCGCCTTCTTCCGGCCGGGATGGGAGATGCTGCGCCGGTTCGTAAAATACTCTACCCCGGTGATCCTCAACGAGACCGCCTGGGGTCTGGGCAACAGCCTGCTGACGGTGATCCTGGGCTATACGGACAACTCCGTGGAGATGCTGGCGGCCAACGCCGTGATGGGCAACCTGAACCGGCTGTTCCTGGTGGTGTGCTTCGGCCTGGGCGCTGCCACGGCGGTGATGATCGGCAAGGCCATCGGCCAGGGCCAGAGCCACCGGGAGGTCATGGACCTGAGCCGGACACTGCTGGTGTTCACCCTGCTGGTGGGGGCCGGGCTGGCGGCGGTGTCCCTGGCGCTGGTGCCCACGGTGTTTGTGCCGGTGGTGTTCCCGCTGTTCAAGCTGGCGGGGCAGTCCGCCGCCATTGCCGCCGCTCTGGCGGTGACGTCCTTTGTGATGATCCCCCTGCACGCCTACTCCATCTCCGCCGTCACCGGCGTTCTGCGGGCCGGAGGCGACGTGGCCTGGTCGGCGGCCCTGGACATCGCCCCCCAGTGGCTGGTGGCCCTGCCGCTGACGGCGCTGTTTGCCCTGGTGTTCAAGAGCAATTACTGGCTGGTGGCCGCGGCCATCCAGGCCGAGAGCCTGCTGAAGGTGCCTCTGTGCGCCCTGCGCATCCGCACCGGAAAATGGATCCACGACGTCACCCTGCCCCAGGGGGAGCTGTAACCTTTTGCAAAGATTTGCTGCCGGATTGTAACCAAAACCCCAGCATCTGTAATCAGTTTGTAATTGAATTTCGGCGCACGCGGCGGTATACTTGATTTGTAAAAGCTCATAAGACTCCCGATCCAAATCCGAAACGGAAGGAATGAAGGTTATGTCAAAGCGCTGTTTGCAGATCATCACCGCCCTGCTGTGCGTCCTGCTGCTGGCCGGATGCGGGGCGAAGAACACCGAAACGGGCGGACAGGGTCAAACGAAAACAGACGATCCTGCCGAGCCACGGCAGATTCTGACAGATGCCCAGGTCACAGCCAGTATCCGTTGGACAGACGGACAGTCCGGTGATCCTGAAATTCTGAGTGCGGCGCAGGCCTATCTTCTCCTGGTGGCCAAGGCGCAGGCTATGCCGGAAAATCCGGTTCAAAGCGACCCCAGCTGCACCGATGCGCTGGTAAGAGAAGCATACCTGCGCGGCTTTTTAGGCTCTGATTACATCTACCCCAAAATCAAGGTTGAAGGAGCACTGCGTGATTTGACCCAGCTCACAGCGGATTCCGTCCAGGTATGGGTGGACGGCACATATAACTTGCGCTACAGCAGCATCGACGATGGACAAAAGCAATGGGACCATACAGCCTATGGCAATCCAAGACTCCTGACCCTAACCCGGACGGACAGCGGATGGATCGTCACCGGTGACGATACCGATGAAATGGAGATTTGCGGCTATACCAGCGGATATGCCACCGAGAACCTGCCGGAGGGTGACGTTCTCCAGGCAATAGAGAAGTATTTTCAGATGCGTGCCGATTTGATTGCAGGCCGGGACGCAGATGGCTCCTGCACCACGGATGCCCTGCTGACGGAATCCAAGGTCTTTGCGCAGTGCGACAGAAGCGGCCCGGTCACAGGGAGCCGTTCCGTACCCTACCGCTTCGGTGTGGAAACCCGGGCGGGCGATCAGGTCACTCTGCAAGTGATGGAAGCCCTTCGAGTAGACGGAGCCTCCTGCTGCATGATCAGCCGCATTTCCCACACGCTGACGCTGTCTCGTATGAACGATCAATACATTGTGACGGGAGACAAGTATTTTTTCAACAGCAACTCCTGACAGAGAATCAACCATGAGTCCGTCCTGACGTTCCCGTCAGAAACCAGGCGCTGAACAAGGAGGTTTGTATGAAAGCAATGCTATGCCGCATTTTTGCCGCCCTGCTGTGCGTCCTGCTGCTGGCCGGATGCGGGGCGAAGGCGGAGGATTCCGCCGGAACAGCGGACGACGGACAGCAGTGGGGACCTCCGGCTCAGGACGGCTTCGATGAGCCGGTTTACCGGACCACCATATTCGGCATTGGAATCAGCCCCCTGGAAACGCCTCCCAGGCGGGAGGACAAGGTCTGGGACGGCGCTGCGTGGGTGGACCCGATGGACCCGGAGGTGACCCAGCGAACCATCGTGACGCCGGATGTTTCGGTTTCGGTCCGGTGGGCGGAGGGACAGCAGGGGCAGGACGGCATCTCGGACGCTGTGCGGGACTATATGACCCTGGTGTATTCCCTTCGGGCCAACCCGGATATGGACGTGCAGGAGCACCCCTGCTGCACCGATGAAATGGTGGACGAACTGCGTTTCTATGCGTTCATGATGTCCTCCGATCTGAGCTTCCGGACCCGCGCTGCCGCAACACTGGAGAACCTGACCCCGTCCGCGTCAGATAATATCCGCGTCCGGGTGCTTATCGATGCCCAGGAGGCCACGGGCAATATCACCGATACGGCCTATTGCCAGGATGAGCACTGGTCTACCGCCCGGGAGCTGGCCCTAACCCGGCTCAACGGCCGCTGGACGGTAACGGACGATGATACCGATGCATCCAATTTTTTCCAGGGTGGCGTTGCGGATGAGGTCCCGCCCTCCCGGGAGCTGCGCCAGGCGGTAGAGGCATATTTTCAGCTGCGGGCCGACGAAATGGCCGGACAAATGGGCGATTCCTCCTGCACCACCAACGCCCTGCTGGCAGACGCCAGGCTGTTTGCCGCTCAGGTGGACTGGTCCCAGGTATATGGCGCACAGGGCCGCGCCTGTCAGTTCGGCTCTTCCCAGGAGCTACCCCCCTTCGACGTTCGCCTGCCTGTAACGGAGGTCATGCGGATCGACGGGCTGCAATTTGTTGACCGCCAGCCCCTGATGCGCACGTCGTTTGCCATTGTGAGCCATATGCTGACCCTGACCCGTGCCGCCGACGGCCGGTACACAGTAGTGGGCGATACCTATGAGTACGGCAGTCATAACTGCAATATCCTGGAGCCTATCAAATGAACATCACGGAGAATCAACACCTATGAGCATATTCTGCTGTCCCATCTGCGGCGGGCCCCTGGAGCGGGGGCCTTCCGCCTATTCCTGCCCGGCGGGGCACAGCTTCGACCTGGCCCGGGAGGGCTATGTCCACCTGCTGCCCGCCAACCGGATGCACTCGAAAATGCCCGGCGACGACAAGGGCATGGCCGCCGCCCGGGCGGCCTTTTTGAGCAAGGATTACTACGCCCCCCTGCGGGACGCCCTGTGCAGCATCGCCCTGTAGCGCACCGGCCCGGCTCCCCGGGTGCTGGACACCGGCTGCGGCGAGGGGTATTACACCAGCGGGGTGTACCGGGCCCTGGTCCGGGCGGGGCGGTCCGTGACCATGGCGGGAACGGATATCTCCAAGGCCATCCTCCGCCGGGCCGCCAAGCGGGAGAAGGACGTGGAGTTCGCCGTGGCGTCGTCGTATCATCTGCCGGTGGCGGACGGGGCGGTGGACCTGCTGGTGAACTGCTTTTCCCCCCTGGCCATCGAGGAGTTCCGCCGGGTGCTGTCGCCGGGGGGCGCTTTCGTGTATGTGGTGCCGTCGGAAAAGCACCTGTGGGAGCTGAAGCAGGTGCTGTATGACCGGCCCTACCCCAACCAGGTGAAGCAGATCCCCTATCCCGGGTTTTCGTACCGGGAGATCCGCCATGTGGAGTCGGTGATCCATCTGCCCTGTCAGGAGGACATCCACGCCCTGTTCCAGATGACGCCGTACTATTGGAAAACGCCCCGGTCCGGGGCGGAGCGTCTGGCGGCGCTGACGGCGCTGGACGTGACCATCAGCTTCGATATCCACGTTTTCTGCCGGGACTGACCCGGTTTTGCGCAAATCCCCGCCCGACTCTGCTTGCCGCAGGGCTGGGCGGGGGGGAGACTGTCCAAAAAGGGCGAAGCCCTTTTTGGACAAAAGGCTTGCAGTCTGCCGCGCGCATAATTTGTTCGCCATGGGCGAACAAATTCCACACTTGCAGACTGAGAAGAATTTTCGCCCAGGTACACGCCCCGGGCGAAAATGGATTGCATTTGATTTGCCGCCTGCGGGCGGCAAACTCTGCGAGGCTCTTTTGAAAAGCTGCCCCGCCCGGCCCTGCGGCAAGCAGAGTCGGGCGGGGGTTTTATTTATATCAGAACTGCATGGGGAATCTGTTGCCGAAAAATTCCAGGCCATTCTGGCTCAGGGGGGTGAAGATCCCCACCTGGCGCAGGCCGCCGTCATAGAGATACAGCTGCTCCGGGGACTCTGAGCGGTACTCCGACACCCCCGCCAGCACACCGCCCTTGTACACGGCGTCCATGCTGTGATAGTCGTCCCCGACGTAGAGGATCCGGTTGACAATCAGCACATCGTCATAGCATCCCACAATCACGACGCCCTCATATCCCCATTCCGGGTCGGTAGGCGTACCCTCCGGCCAGAGGGTGTCCAGCCGTGCAATGTCCAGAGGCTCCGTGACCTCCTGGGTCACCGGGTCAAAGGCCAGGATGGTCTCTCCCGCCGCCATGTACAGCTTGCCGCTTGAATAGACCGGATTCTCAACCAGAACATCGGATGCGTAATCGAATCCTACCTCCATCTGAGTCCACTCCGCCAGGTCCGGTTGTCCCAGGGGATACCGGGCCACGGAGACGATAAGTCCCGTCACCAGGCCGCTCTGATCCGCCACGGACTTGTAGTAGACGGCCACCACCGTGTCCCCATCCAGAACCACCTGGCGCAGGGCTCCCTCGGATTCCGGCGGCGTCTCCCGCAGGGTCTCGCCGTCCTTGGTACAGACGAACGAGCCGTCGTACTGGTCGATGAACTGCGGCTGCCACTCCTCCGGCAGGCTCCGGGGCGTCAAGGGCGCCCAATGCTCCGTCTCATAAAGCTCCCCGGTGGTGATGCAGCCCTTCTGCAGGTCCCACTGGCCGGTGTACCACTGCTGCACCTGGTTGTCCTCGCCGCCGTCGATGCGATAGACCGTCAGCAGCGGCACCGTCCACTCGCCCGCCTCCGGAAGGCCCAGCCCCCGCACCGGGTCCGGCTGGTCCGTATGAACGCCGGCGGGCTGGGGCTTGGCGGCGCATCCTGCCAGAAGCAGTAGCATCAGGCACAGGGCCGTGCATACGCTGAAAAATCGTCTTTTCGAGTTCATAGGTGTCTCCTTTCCAACGGACAATATCCGGACTCCATGACTGTATTATACAGTTACTCCGCAAAAAAACAATAGATTTTCGTGTATTGTAACCATTTTTAACCATTGTAACGATTTTGTTACCGTTTAGTATACTTTTGTAACCGCCCTTTTTTCGCCCCGGACCGACAAAATCGGTTGCAAAAACGTTTCCGGTGCGCTATGATAGGGCTATATCACGCAATTGAGGAGGTTTTCCCTATGGATTACAACGAAATTCTCAAAAACGCCCGGGAGTGCAGCGGCCCGTACTGCAAGGCATGTCCCGTATGCAACGGCATGGCCTGCCGCACCCAGGTGCCCGGCCCCGGCGGCAAGGGTACCGCCGCCACCATGCTGCGCAACTATCAGAAGTGGCAGGAGGTGTGCATCAACATGGACACCATCTGCGAAAATGCGCCCATCGACACCACCTTCACCCTGTTCGGGCGGAAGTTTGCCGCCCCCATCTTCGCCGCCCCCGTGGGGGCCATGAAGCTCCACTATGGGGATAAATACGACGATCTGACCTACAACGACATTCTGGTGTCCTCCTGCGCCCAGGCGGGCATCGCCGCCTTCACCGGCGACGGCACCAATCCCGCCGTGATGGAGGGCGCTCTGCACGCCATCACTGCCGCCGGGGGCCTGGGCGTGCCTACGGTGAAGCCCTGGAACATGGAAACGGTGTTCGCCAAGCTGGACGCCGTGCGCCGGGCGGACCCCATGGCCGTGGCCATGGACATCGACGCGGCGGGCCTGCCCTTCCTGAAGGGGCTGACGCCTCCCGCCGGCAGCAAGACCGTGGAGGAGCTGCGGCAGATCATCGACTATGCCCAAAAGCCCTTCATCATCAAGGGCGTCATGACCGTCCGGGGGGCCCTGAAGGCCCTGGAGGCCGGGGCCAGCGGCATCGTGGTGTCCAACCACGGCGGCCGGGTCCAGGATCAGTGTCCCTCCACGGCGGAGGTGCTG
>OMAN01000681.1_pt1 | contig 13063 bp, 14 predicted proteins | sample 1644701 | NCBI WGS metagenome assembly OMAN01 (sample SAMEA103958124, study PRJEB25191) | human gut metagenome | biome: human-associated habitat [ENVO:00009003]; feature: intestine environment [ENVO:2100002]; material: feces | place: Germany | collected 2013/2015 | reverse complement strand
ATTTACCATGCGAGGAAGAACGTGATATAATCGTGACAGTAATGCGAGAAAACTATCTGGATAGATAAAAATCAGGAGGAAATATATATGTCAAAACTGATCTATGTCGCGGATGATGAGAAAAACATCTGTTTTCTGATAGAGAATTTCCTGGAAAAAGAGGGATATGAGGTGGAGTGTTTCGGGGATGGAGAGTCTCTTCTGGAGGCGTTTGAGAAAAAAGCTCCGGATCTCTGTATCCTGGACATTATGATGCCGCGGGTGGACGGCCTGACGGTGCTGCGGACCCTGCGCAGCCGGGGCGATGACACGCCGGTGCTGCTGCTGACGGCCCGTGACGCCATCGACCACCGGGTGGAGGGCCTGGACGCCGGAGCCGACGACTATCTGGTGAAGCCCTTTGCCATGGAGGAGCTGCTGGCCCGGCTGCGGGTGCTGACCCGCCGCAAGGGCAGCGGCCGCACCAATGTGTTCACCCTGGCGGACCTGACCGTGGACACCGCCGCCCGCAGCGCCGTCCGGGCCGGGATGCCGCTGGCCCTGTCCGCCCGGGAATACGCCCTGCTGGAGTATCTGATCCGCAACAAGGGCATCATCCTCTCCCGGGAGCAGATCGAAAACAACCTCTGGAACTATGACTACGCCGGAGGCACCAACGTGGTGGACGTATACATCAGCTATCTGCGCAAAAAGCTGGACGGCGGCCACGAGAAAAAGCTGCTGCACACGGTCCGGGGCATGGGCTGGGTGCTGAAGGAGGACGTATGAGACATATCTCCATCAAGGTCCGCATGACCATTTGGTTCACCGTGGTGATGGTGGTCATTTCCTCCCTGATGCTGGTGTTCGTGATGCTCATGAACCGCAATCAGGTCACCAAACCCCCGGCGGCTCAGGTGGTGTCCGTGGTGACCCGCAACGCCGACCGGCTGGAGGTGGAGCATGGCGTCCTGGACCTCAGCGATGTGGACCTGTTCCGCCACGGGGTGTATACCCAGGTGTTCGACGAGGAGGGCCGCCTGCTGGCAGGCTCCGCCCCTACGGAGTTGACGAAGCAGCTGCCGCTGGCCGAGGGAGACGTCCGCCAGGCCCGGGGCAGCGACGGCCTGTACGACGTGTATGACGTCTCCATCCCCGCCGCCGGGGTCTGGGTCCGGGGCACCATCTCCCACAACGCCCGGGGCGGCGTGATGGAGGTCATCGTGCCTCTGGCCTGGTCCCTGCTTCCGGCGCTGATCGTGGTGTCGGCCCTGGGGGGCTTTCTGATCGCCTGGCTGTCCTTCCGCCCTATGGAGAAGGTTATTTCCACGGCGGAGGCCATCTCCGACGGCGGCGACCTGTCCCGCCGCATCGGCCTGCCCAAGGGCCGCAGCGAGATATCCCGTCTGGCCGCCGCCTTCGACGGTATGTGCGACCGGCTGGAGCGGTCCTTTGAGGCGGAGCGGCAATTCACCTCCGACGCCTCTCATGAGCTGCGGACGCCGGTGGCGGTGATTCTGGCCGAGTGCGACAGTCTGGACCACGGCCAGCCCACGGAGGAGGACTATCGCCAATCCGTGGACGTGATCCGCCGCCAGGGGCAGCAGATGTCCCGGCTCATCGGTCAGCTGCTGCACATCACCCGGCTGGAGCAGGGTACGCAGAAGCTCCAGCTGGAAACGGCGGACCTGAGCCAGCTGGTGGAGGTCCTCTGTGAGGAGCAGGCCCATCTGGCCCCGGAGGGCACCACTCTGACGGTGCATACCCAGCCGGACCTGCTGGTAAACGGGGACGTGACCCTGCTGTCCCGGCTGCTGACGAACCTGATCTCCAACGCCTACCGCTACGGGAAGCCCAACGGCCATGTGTGGGTGGACCTGCGCCGGGAGGGCCAATGGGCCGTGATGTCCGTCCGGGATGACGGCATCGGCATCGCCCCGGAGGACCGGGAGCGCATCTTCCAGCGCTTTTACCAGGTGGACGCCGCCCGGGGTAAGGACGGCAGCGGCCTGGGCCTGTTCATGGTGCAGCAGGCGGCCCGGCTCCATGGCGGCTCCGTCACCGTGGACAGCCGTCTGGGCGAAGGGAGCACCTTCATCGTCCGTCTGCCGCTGGAAAACTGATCCAAATATATAATGTAATGAGTATCGCCCCGCAGTCCGGCTGGACTGCGGGGCGACGCCCGTTCAGAGGAGGGAACAATGGTGTGGATTAGTATGGTAATGAGTGAGGATTAAATCAGACACAATAAACGCAGGGAGATTCGCTCAGTTCCGGGTGTGGATGGCACGCTTTTCCGCGTGAAGAGCGGCCTCCCGGACGCTTTCGGTAATGGTGGGGTGGGAGTGGATGGTCTCGATCAGGTCCTTGGTGGTGGCCTGCATACGAATGGCCAGGGCACCCTCCGAGATCACGTCAGTGGCCCGCGGCCCGATGATGTGCATACCCAGCACGCGATCGGTCCCGGCGTCGGAGATGATCTTCACAAGGCCCTCGCCGCCGTTGAGAATCAGGGCCTTTCCGTTGGCGGCCATGGGGAACTTGCCGACCTTGTAACGCAGCTCCTTCGCCTTGGCCGCTTCCTCGGTCAAGCCCACAGAGGCCGCTTCCGGCTCCATATAGACGCAGGTGGGATTCGTGCTCTCGTCATAGACGGCGTGCAGGCCCATGATGTTCTCTGCGGCCACCTCGCCCATGGCGGACGCGGTGTGCGCCAGCTGGGCATGGCCGAGAACGCAGTCGCCTATGGCATATACGCCCTCCACGTTGGTGCGCATCCCCTCGTCCACAAGGATAGCGCCCTTCTGCTCGGCGACACCGCCGGCTGCCAGCTGCAGGGATGCGGTATTGGGCTTGCGGCCAACGGCCACCAGCACCTTGTTGGCCTCAAAGGAGACCTCCTCTCCCCTGCTGTCCCGGCAGATCACCCGAGCGCCTGCATCGCAGGTCTCAACGGCCTGCACAGGGCACTCAAAGTGGAAGGCAATGCCCATTTTCTTCATATGCTTGATGCCGACGGCCGTCAGGTCGCCGTCCAGCATGGGCAGCACGTCGCGCTGCGCCTCCACCACGGTGACCTTGGTGCCCAGGGCCGCATATGCGCAGGCCAGCTCCAGGCCGATGACTCCGGCGCCGATGACCACCATGGTCTCCGGCAGCTCCTGCAGGGACAGCGCCCCTGTGGAGTCGATGCAGTTTTCATTTTCCTTCAGGCCCGGAATGGGAGGCACTGCGTTGACCGAACCGGTGGACAGGATCACGGCGTCCGGGGACAGGGTCTCCTGGCTTCCGTCGGGCTTGTCCACCCGAAGGGTCCTTACGCCGGTGAAGGCGGCCTCGCCGCTTACCACGGTGACCTTGTTCATCTTCAAAAGACTGGCAACGCCCCGGGAGAGCTTGGAGGAAACGCTGTTTTTGTGGGCGATGACCTGGGGGAAGTCTACCTCCATCCCCTGCACCCGAATGCCCAGCGTCTGGCTCTGGGTGCGGATATCCTCCGCCAGCTCCGCGCTGTGCAGCAGGCACTTGGTGGGGATGCAGCCCACATTCAGGCAGGTCCCGCCCAGGTGCTGCCGCTCCACCAGGGTCACGTCTGCCCCCAGCTGCGCGGCGCGGATCGCCGCCACATATCCGCCGGGGCCTCCGCCCACAACGACGATCTTCTTTTTGTTCTCTTCCATAAAATGATGCTTCCTTTCCCGGGGATCAGCCCTCATCGGGCAAGATATGATATTCGCGGCCGATGGCCTTCATGGCCGCCCGCACCTCCTCGACCGTGGCCAGGGACAGCAGTTCCGGCAGGCGCTGCCGAAGCTTCCCCTGATCCAGATGGTCAACGATGTACTTGGTCCGGGCCACCTGCCCGGGCACCACGCTCAGCTCCGCCAGGCCCATGGCCACCCACAGGGGGATCACCGTGGCGTCGGACGCAGCCTCCCCGCACATATTCACCGGAACGCCGTATTTGGCGGCATTCTGGCAGACCATATTGACGCTGCGCAGGACCGCCATGCTACAGGTATCGTAAAGATACTGCACGTTCTCGTTCATGCGGTCGGTGGCCGTGGTATACTGGATCAGATCGTTTGTGCCGATGCTGAAGAAATCGGATTCCTTGGCCAGCAGGTCGCTCAGCTGCACGGCGGCAGGGGTTTCGACCATGATGCCCACGGCAATCTGATCGTCGAAGGGGATGTTCTCCGCCCGTAGCTGGTCCTTCGCCTGCTGCAGCACCTTCTTGGCGCTGCGCAGCTCCTCGACGCTGGCGATCATGGGGAACATGATGGCGGCCTTGCCGTATGCGCTGGCCCGCAGGATAGCCCGCAGCTGCACCAGGAAGATATCCGGGTGACCCAGGCAGAGCCGGATGGCGCGGTAGCCCAGGAAGGGATTGCTCTCCTGGGGCAGGTCCATGTAGGACGCCTTTTTGTCGCCGCCGATGTCCAGGGTGCGGATGATGACCTCGTTGCCGTGGGCGCGCTGGACCACCGTGCGGTAATACTCAAACTGCTGCTCCTCGGTGGGATAGCCGTCGCTCTCCATATAGATGAACTCCGTGCGGTAAAGGCCCACGCCGTCGCAGGTGTCCAGAACGTCCAGCTCGCTGCTGTCCTTCCAGTTGCCGATGTTGGTGCACACGCGCACGTCCCTGCCGTCCAGGGTTCGGGCGGACTTGCCCAGCACGGCGTTGTAGGCGTCCGACATGGACTGCTGCTTTTTCAGGGCCTGCTCAAAGCGCTCCGTCTCCTGCCGGTCGGGGGATACGATCACCTCGCCGCTGCCGTAGAGCACAACGTCCTCGCCGCCGTTCACTTCGCGCACCGCACCGGCCAGGCCGATAACCGCCGGAACGCCCAGCGTTTTTGCCAGGATCACCGTGTGGGAGGTAAGACCGCCCTTTTCCGTCACAAAGCCGCCGATCTTCTCGGGACTCAGGCGCAGGGTCTGATCCGGAGTCAGGTCCTCGGCAAAGAGGACGGCCTTCCGGCCCTCCGGAAGCTCGTTGAGAGAAAAGCTCTGCGTGCGTCCCTGGATCCTGCGGATCAGCTCGCTGCAGACGTTGGAAATATCCGTGGCGCGCTCCCGCAGATAGGGATCGTCCAGCGCGCTGAACTGCACCAGAATGGCGCTTTCCTCCTCCCGGATGGCAAAATCCACATTGACGTGCTTGCTCGCAACATGCTCCTGGACCGCCGTGAAGAACGCGTCGTCATCCAGGATATCCAGATATGATTCCAGGATCGCCGCGGCGTCCTCCGGCTGACCCTCGCAGCCGATCAGCTTCTGCAGGGACGCGGAATATTCGCTTCTGGCCTGCTGCAATTTCTGAAGCTCCGGCTCAACGGCATCGGTGCTGATCCGCTCCACCGTGAGCTCGTCCATCCGGAGGCAAACGGCTGTGCCCCGCACGCAGCCCGGCGCGGCCCCGCAGCCTATCAGTTTTTTCATCGTGTTCCTCCTAACGCGGAAATGTTTGATGCGGACTGTCTGCCCAGCCGCGCTTCTGCCTCAGTCGACAAGGCCCTCAATATAAGCGGAAACAGCGGCTCCCGCTTCCGCCTCGTCCTCGCCCTCCACCTCCAGGCGGATGGGCGTGTGCTGCTTCAGCCCGCCGGCCAGAACCATGATGATGCTCTTGGCGTCAATGGCCTTTTCATCCGTGCAGATGGTGATCTTGCTCTTATAGGATTTGCACAGGCGCACCAGGCCGCTGGCCGGTCTTGCGTGCAGACCCGTTTCATTGGGAATTACGATATCTTTCTGAAACATCTTGATTTGTCCTTTCCGTGTATGCCCTGCCGGAGCGGCACAGGAGCCTCCCGGCGTTCATCGTTTGAAGAATAGGTTCCTGGGCGAGACTGACAGCGGAACAGCCATAATGGTGGATACGCCGGGGCCGAGAAGCTCCAGCTCCATCGCCGCATACCCTGCCGTGTACAGGACCCGGTTGTCGATCCGCAGATCGGCGGCCAGCGCCGCCGCGCTTCCGATGGCAATCCCCAGGTCCACATCGTCAAAGGCGCAGTGCCCGCCGGAGGCGAGGGCCGCCCCGCAGCCGCTATGGCCGCACAGCCCACATGGGGACAGCCCTCTTTGGATCCGGCGGGAGCCGATCAGCACCACCGCCGTGCTGGCCGCCACAAGGGCGGCGTCCCGGCGGAAGATCGGCTTATCCGACGCTCTCTGGCTTTCGATCTGCTCCATGCGGTCGGCAAGCGCATGCAGCTCGTGATCCGTCAGAACGGCGGTGACGATGGAATCCGCGCCGCAGGCCTTGGGGGCCGTCCGCGCGGCGGCGCACATCTGCCTGGCGGCGGATAAAACCGCTTCGCGCACAGCCTGCGCTTCCGTCACCATGGGATCAACCTCCGTGGGTGCCCCACTTCTCAACGGCGGCGGCCAGCTCCGGGGAGTTCAGCGCCGCATCCTGGACCTTCTGGCCCTTGCCATAGGCCTCCATGGCGTCGAGGATGGACTTTGCGCCTGCCTCAGCGCCCATGGGGTGGCCATAGATGCCGCCGCCGGCCATGAGCATGCAATCGTTCCCCAGCAGGTTCATCAGATACTCGATGGCGCCCGCGTGCACGCCGCCGGCCACGGTCATAAAGCAGCTCTTGATGTTCTTCATAGGCGCGATGCACTGGGCGTGGGTCTCCACCAGCTCGTTGGTGGAAATGCCGAAGCGGCCGCTGTCGGGATAGACCAGAGGCATATCCATGCCCACGATACGGGCCAGCTTGCCGCAGGACAGAGCCGTTGCGATGCCGTTGGTGGCGGAACGGTAATACGCGCCCATACCGGCGCAGTGACCGAAAATCGGATAGATCAGGTTCTCCCGCTTCATGGCGCGGATGAAATCCTCCACGGCGCCCCAGCCCATGGACTGATAGTTCACCATGAGGGAGTTGGCGCCTGCGTCAATGGCTCTGCGGGCGCGGTCGAACAGGTTTTCGCCGGTGATGTTGACCGCGTACAGGCAGGCCTTGTCCTTCCCGTTGGCCCGCAGCAGGTCCATGACCGCCCGGACGCGCTTCTCCATGGGAGAATACTCCGGATAGGACTGCAGCTCGTCATCCTTGATGACGTCGGCTCCGCCCATAGCGGCCTTCAGTGCGCCTGCGGCGCTGACATCCGGCGTGACGCCGATGCAGGGCTTCAGGATCGCGCCCACCAGAGGACGATTATAAACGTTCAGCAGCTTGCGGATGCCGTCGATGCCCATCATGGGGCCGGGCAGCTCCTTCAGCACGGACTCGGGGAAGTCGATATCCACCAGCCGGATGCCGTCCTGGCCCAGGACGTTGCCGGCGACGGTGCTCATGATCATGGGCAGATAGGCCGGGAAGTTCCGGGTGGGGAAGGCAATCCGGGCAACGACGGCGCGCTCACCGGCCATGGGATAGATCCCGATGACCTTTGCGCCGTACTTTTCCACCACTTCGGGGGTCTCCCCTTCCACATGGGTCCAGGTGCCGGCGGTCTGATCGGCGGCAACCAGCTTGACCCAGTCGTACAGGTCCGGTTCCACATCGGACTTCATGTAGTAAGTGGCAACAAGGTAATCGTCGCCGATGCTTTCCGCAACTCTCATGGTCTCAAATTTCATAATACTCTCCCATCTGAAAAAATAATGTTGATCGTATTCGGTCCTTTATAAAAAACGTCTAAGAATCCAACAGTGCCCGCAGCTCCTCGGGTGTGGCTGCCAGGTGCGTGGCCCCAGCCGCAGATAACTCCTCTTCAGTTCCATAGCCGTACAGTACGCCGATGGAGTCAATGCCGCAGGCCCGCGCCGCGGCCATGTCAAAGTTTCTGTCGCCCACCATGACGGCGGTGGACCGGTCTTGTATTGCAAAGGTTTTCAGCAGCCCATTGATCACGTCGCTTTTGGTCTCCGCCGCGCCAAGGGTGCTCAGACCGGAAATTTCGTCAAACCAGATGTCCGCCCCGCAGCCGTGCAGCACACGGCGGGCATTGGAGCCGACTCCGTTTGTCGCGATGGCGATGGTCTTTCCGGCCGCCTTCAGGCTGCGCAGCATCTCCGGGATGCCGCGAAACGGGAACATGGCGCCCGGTCCGTGCTGAATATAATAGGCAAAAAACGCGTCCACCGCTGCCTGCGTTTCTTCCTCCGACAGGCCGCAGTAGTCCAGAAGCCCCTCCCGCAGAGGCACTCCCAGGAACCGGGCCTTGATCCGCGGGGTGGCCAGATAGCCGCGCCCGATGGAGTCCAGCGCATACTGCAGAGTGTCGTTCAGGAACTGACCGGACTCCAGGATCGTTCCGTCCAGGTCAAAGAAAATGTATTGATAGCTCAATTCTCTCCAGCCTCCCTTCCGGGGTATCTCACTTCTTGCGTCCCAGGTCTCTTGTAAAGTTCGAGCGATTGCTGCGCTTGCGGCGAAGAATCAAGGACCAAGCGGCTCCGGCAATCAGCAAAAACATCAGAAATTCCACAAAACTGCTCCTTTCCCGCAGCCTTCCCTGTGCCGGACCATACCGGCACAGGGAAGGCGCTTTCCTATGGATTATGCACAATAAAAGTTTTGTTCAGCCGCGGGCAGGCGATCAATAGGACACTTGCCCGAACAGCTCCAGGATCTTATAGATGATCCAGGTGATGGGGTTGCCGCCCTCGGACAGGCAGCTGGTCAGCGTATCCGCGTTGGACAGAACGCCTTCCATAACGGCCAGGTGCGTGTGGGCGCCGGCCAGAGCAGTCGCGCACCAGAAGTACACGGCGAACACCACGGTGGCGGCGATGCAGGTGTGGAGAATGTTATCCTTGGCATAGTAGGCCAGGGGGATGATGAACCAGGGCACTGCCACAAGGCTTGCCACGGCCAGCATACGGTTGCCGGGAATGATGGACATGGCGGTGACAATGGGGGTCATGATCATGATGGAGGTCATGTTGCAGGGGTTGCCCATCAGGGTGGAGGCATCGATGCCGATCCAGATGGTCTTGCCCTTCAGCTTGCGCTGGCAGAATTCCTGCGCAGCACCGGCGATGGGCAGCAGACCCTCCATCATGATGGAGATCATGCGGGGCAGCAGGACCATCACGGCGCCGACGTTGACGGCCAGCAGCCAGCAGTCCACCGGCTTGAAGCCGGCCAGGATGCCGATGATCAGGCCGATGACGGAACCCATGACCATGGTCTCGCCGAAAACGCCCAGCTTGTTCTGCAGGCTCTCGGGGTCAGCCTTGACGCTGCGGATGCCGGGGATCTTCTGGCACAGCTTGATAACGGGCAGACCGATCATCAGGGGCGCGATGATAGCGCCGGTGGGCCAGGTGCAGCCCTCCATGCCGCTGGCTTCCTGGAAGGTGGGGGCGACGATGTCGGACCACTTCCAGGTGATGATCATATAGATGGCTGTGCCGACGCAGGACCACAGGACACTGCCGTCGGTGGCAGCGTAAATGAGGCCGCCGCAGGCCAGGAAGGACCAGTAGTTCCAGAAGTCGATCATCAGGGTCTTGGTGAAGTTGGTGAACAGTAGCAGCAGGTTCAGGCCGATGCCCATGATGATCAGGATACCGGCGGCGGGTGCGCCCCAGCCGTAGTTGATCAGGCTCCAGCCGGTGTCCACGATGTCCAGCTGCCAGCCCAGGCGCTCCACCATGGCGGTGGTGGCGGGACTCATCTTGGCCACCAGCATATCCGTGACCAGGTTCATACCGACCATGCCGCAGGCGCCGGTCAGTGCTGCGCGGAGCGCTTCCGTGAACTTCAGGCCGAAGATCAGGCCCAAGATCAGAAGCATAATGGGAAGGATACCGTTAGCCCCCAGGGAGGAGAGAACTGTTGACATTCCAGCAAAGAAAGCATCCATATGTTTTATCCTCTTTTCCTTAAATTTTTTCCATATTTACAGCGCGTAAAGGGGAAATGCGATACTGTGCATGATCCACAAAAAGCAAATCGGTCGACTCAGTCGGGATACGCCTCGGAAACCAGCCGTTGGATCTCCTCCGCGGACTGGGCGCAGGCAACGCTCTGCACCAGCTCGGGGTTCTGGATCAGGTCCATCACCTGCGCGATGGTGTCCAGCTGTCCCTGGTCGGAATTTACGGCCAGCATGAACACGACCCGGACGTCCACGGTCAGATCTCCGTCGTCGATGCGCGTAAACGTGACCCCTTGGGGCAGCTTGGCCACCAGAATAGTCGTGTCCTCCACCAGGGCCCTGTCGCTGTGGGGAATGGCCACACCGATGGGCTCACAGGGGATGCCGGTGGGAAACACGTTCTCCCGGGCGATCACGGCGGCACCGTAGGAGGGCTTCACTGCGCCCTTTGCCGCCAGGTAATCGGCCATTTCATTGAGAACGTCATCCCGCAGGGACTTTGTTGCCAAAAATCCCTCGATTTTGGGAATGGATTTTCCGCTCACGGAAATCACCTCTTCTTTTCAAGTAGCGGTTCAAGGAACGCGGGCCGTCAGCGGCTCAGGACTTCCTTCAGCTCGGCCAGGACCTTGTCCTTGCCGATGCCGGTGACCAGCGGGATGCCGTTCACCACGGGATAGTCGCCGAAGTCCAGCGTCAGCTTCGCCATCAGCAGGATCACATCCGGCTTGAGCTGCAGATAAGCCGTCTTCGCGGCGGTGGCCATTCTCTTTTCCACCTTCGCCTTAAAGCCCAGCTCCTTGCACACCTGCTCACAGGCCTTCGCACCTACGGTAGAGGTTGCAAAACCGGCACCGCAAACCACCAAACAAGTTTTCGTCTCCATATTTTTATCTTCCTCTCTTTTTTGTTCCGTTGTTCAGGTCTATGGGGTAAACTGCTTAATAAACGATCACGTTCTTCAGGGATTTTCCGCTGGCCAGACTCTCAAAGCCCTTATCCAGGTCCTTCAGCTCAAAGCGGTTGGTCACAAAGCGCTTGGCGTCCAGCTGACCGCTGAGGATCAGGTCCAGCGCCTTGCGGTTGACCTCCGGCGTGTAGGCGTTGGCGCCGTAGATGAAAATCTCCTTGTAGTGGATCAGATTGGTGTTCAGCTCCGGGGAGGAGGACACACCGCCGAAGAAAATGACCTTGCCGCGCTTGCGCACCAGATTCAGCGCATCGGCCTGGACCTGTGCCACAGGGCAGGCGCAGATCACCACGTCCGCGCCGCGTCCGTCCGTTTTCTCCAGGATGAGCTTCTGAAGCTCCGGGTCACCGCTGTTGTAATTCACCACAGTGGAGAACCCTCTCGATCTTGCCAGCTCCGCCTTTTCCGGGCTCATTTCCACGATAAGCGTCTCCTTCACGCCGCGGATCTTGGCGATCTCGCTGTGAAGCAGGCCGATGGCGCCGGAGCCGATGATCACCACCAGGTCGTCCATGACGATGTTGGCGTTGATCTGTGCGCTCAGCACGGAGGAGGCCGTTTCGGAAAGCGCGGCATCCGCGGGATCAACGTCGTTGGAGATGACATTGAAGCCGCCGTTTTCCAGCATACTGCGCTCAAAGGGGATATACTCGCCGAATCCGCCGGAATACTGTCCCGTAACGCCGATCTCGCGCAGGCTACTGCACTGGTTCTGGATGCCCTTCCTGCAATACCAGCAGGTCCCGCAGGGAATGATGGGATCCACGCTCAGCCGGGTCCCCACCGGGAAGGCGTCATACTGGCTTTCGACCACCTCGGCGACGATCTCGTGTCCGAAGATCCCGGGATACTTGGCCCGGGCGGAGCCGCCGCGATAGGTTCTCATGTCCGTGCCGCAGATGCCGCAGGCCAGAGTCTTGGTGAGGATACCGCCGGGAGGGCAGGTCGGGGTGGGGACTTCCTCATAGCGGAGGTCAAAGGGTGCATGAAACACCACAGCGTGCATAATACTCTACCTCTTTTCTTAGTCGTTCAGGTGTTCCAGCCGGTTGGTCAGCGCCGTCAGGAAACGGGCGCCGGTGGCCCCGTCCACCACGCGGTGGTCCAGGCTCAGGCCAAGCTCCATCGCCTTTTCCGGGACGAAGGCCTCTCCGTTCCAGACGGGAACATCCACCATTTTGCCCACCGACAGGATGGCGGCGTTGGGCGCGTTGACAATGGCGCTGAAGGACGTCACGTTGAACATACCCAGGTTGCTGATGATGAAGGTGCCGCCGGTGATCTCCTCCATGCTGAATGCGCCGGTGGCGCTTTTCTCCTTGAAGTTCAGCATATAGGCGTTCAGCTCCTCGATGCTCTTCTGGTCCGCGTCGGGGATCACGGGGACCACCAGGCCCCTCTTGGTGTCCACGGCGATGCCCATATTCACCGACTCATGCTGAATGATCTTCGTTCCGTCATCCCAGGAGCTGTTGACCACGGGAAACTCCTTCAGAGTCTCCGTCACAGCCTTTGCCAGGATGGTGGTATAGGAGGTTTTCACCGGAAGCGATGCGCGATACGCCATCATGGCTCCGCAGTGCAGCGTTGTGAACAGCTGGAACTGGGGAGTTTCCCAAAGTTAAAGATACCACATCAATCCCACGCGGACTTTTGCTCAACCGATACAGCCGGAGGGCTGGATAACAAGAAAAGGCGGTATGCGCCCCGTGGAGGGGTAGCGTACCGCCTTTTCTTGTGGGGGTTTCCAAAGGGGGCAACGCCCCCATTTGGCACACGACTTTGCGAAGCAAAGTGTAGTGTGTTATACGCTCTGTCGGCGTTGCCGTGAAAATGCCGTTGCCGCCGGGGAGGGCAAGGGCATTTGAAGCGGCAGGAAAACAGGGCTGTGCTTGCGTGGCGTGGAGCCGCAAGCGCAGGTCTGGACTCATCAGCAGACAGGGCGTATATGAAAGCCCCAGTTCCTCGTCCTACGCTCCAACTTGTGGACAAAGTGTCCCGAAGTTGTGGCCACACTCCCGGAAAAGTAGCAGGACAACGGGCAACCGTCAAGGCTGAAATGAACGGGTTTACACCCGGCCTTGACCTCCGCCCGCTGTCCCGCTGGATGGGTGGACAAGGCGGCCAATCCCTCAAAGTGCTTGTCCGCGCTCTTTCTGATTTTGAGGTATTCAGTTTTTCAAAATTGAATAATCAAAATAAATTTTTTCGATTGAAAAAATTTTATTTGTTATCATCTTCAATGCCATATTTTTTCTT
>OMAN01000670.1_pt1 | contig 13196 bp, 12 predicted proteins | sample 1644701 | NCBI WGS metagenome assembly OMAN01 (sample SAMEA103958124, study PRJEB25191) | human gut metagenome | biome: human-associated habitat [ENVO:00009003]; feature: intestine environment [ENVO:2100002]; material: feces | place: Germany | collected 2013/2015 | reverse complement strand
GTTGCCATCGGTGACATCCTGCATCATTTCCTTGAATGCGGGACGGTCAAAGATGATGCCGCTGTATCCATCGTCGATCTTTTCGGAAACGACCTCAATATCCGGGTTGCGCTCTACAAAGTTTTCAATGAGCTTGCGCTGATTGGAAACGCTGTCGCTCTCGCTGGAATGATCGTCGGTATAGGACAGGCGGATATAAGCGGCGGCTTTGTATTTAGGCATGAAAAAGCACTCCTTTCTCCCGATCTGCTCCCGCATGAAAAGAGTGGTTATCTGGCTATTTGGTTTTCATCCTTTTCCACACCGATCATAGCACTCTCTGCGGAAAAAAGCGAGGATGTCGCTCAGCGCAAAATGCCTTGCAGACATTCCTCTAACGTAACACCGTTCCCGGCAAAGCAGGCGTTTACCACGAAATCGCCGCAGCGGAAGCGGTAAGGATTTTTGATCTGGCGGATAAAGGCGGCGATGCGTTCTTCCTTGGGAAGATTTTTGTCAACAGATACTTCCCGGATGTCCACCAGCTCATCCGTGTGGACGTGGGATTCGTTTGGCGTCGGCTGCATCATGGCGATCTCCTTTCTCAGTTTGGTGGGTTTCCTCAAGGTCACATGAATGCGCTGACGGAAAGGCCGTCAGCGCATGGTATCTGACTTTGAGAGGCGGCTGCGCGGGCAGAATTGGAGCCACATAACATAATGGCGAATACCGGCGCAGCCGCTCTGCTTGCCCATTTGAGAAGATCCATCCTATTTGCCACGCGCCCCGGATAGTGGGCATGATGCAGGCCGCCCTTGGCAGGGCTGTCATAACTCCACGATACCGCTGCCTCAAAGAGCTGGCGCATATCGCAGGGTTCCCCCTCAAGTCTGTGGGAGGGCGTGAGCAAGTTTCATTATTCGCCGCGCTGTCATCGCGCCCGATTTGCCGAATCGGGTCTAAGGCTGCGTAGATCGCTCGGATGACTTGTCCGGAATTACATCCTTGAAGCCATCGTCTTGGCGGCGCACCTTATGCCGCTATCACGCGGGTTTTGTGCCTGCATCATGGTCTATTCAGTTTTCAACGTTCAACGAAAGGCTTCGTGGAGAATGTCCCTTCACCTATCATCTTTTTTTAGGGCATTTTTGCCCCCTGTTTTTGAGCTTACGGGAAAATTTTTTTGATTTTCTTCATTGCGGAGCCGATGCTTTTGGAAATGTTCTGGTGTCTGATGCCCTCAATCCGCCCAATTTCATCAACGGTCATTCCGCAAACGTAGTACATCCAAAGTCTGCGGAACTGTGTTTCCGTCAGCTTGTCCCTGATCTGAGAAACCATCGCGGAAGCCGCTCTGCGTCGCTCGGATTTCTCGTGCTGGCGCTCCATAACCACATCAATGGCAGGAATGGAAAGTGCGGCTTCGGACAGGCCGTCAATGGACGTATTGTGTTTCCCCTCTACCACATCCTGATTGTCCTCGGTGTGGTAGTTTCCATCCGACCAAGATTTCTATTTCAGAAATTCTTTCTCGCTGGCAAAGTCTTCGCGGGTCAGGCGGACGATGACTTCATTGGCGTCCATATAAACGATGGCATCGGGGTCTTTCTTATTCAGCGCATAGATGCTTTTTCTATTAAACATTTTGTTCCTCCGTTCAGATCCGAGTGGGTAAAAAGGTCTGAACGAAGGGCGGCGGGGAGCGACAGCCCACGGCGAAAAAGTGCCGGGAACGACAAAAAGCGCCCACACAGGCATAAAAGCCTGCATGGGCGCTTTGGTGCGGTTCAGTATGGAAATTGTCGGCGGCTGTCGGAGGGCATAGGTATCCTACGGTGTCCGGGTATCGCCCGGTTATGCTCCCGGCGCGGCTCGTCGCCGCAGCATTAGCGGCACCTCCTGTGCTCTCCTGTCATACGCATAGGTCCCTTTCATCTGAAAAATGTTGGGACAGCAAAAACGACGGCTGCCCCGTACAGAGCAGCCGCCGTTTTCCCTATACCATACGCTGCTTTTCAGTACCGCAAGGATGGGTGTCCTATTATCGTCGTATTCTGATTTCTTTCAGGGCATTTCCGGCTTCTTCACCAGCTTGACGGTGAGCGCCTGTTCCGTGGCCCCCTCCGGCAGCAGCTTTGCCATGACCACAAGCCGCTGATTGCCGCTGTTGGTCTTGTCGTACTTCCGGCAGCAGGTGGAGAGGGTCAGGAAGGTATCCCCCTCGGAGAAGGTCACACCGTCAATATCCAGCCAGTTTTTCTTCTCCACGGTCTGGAAGAACTCGGTGAGCTTGCTCCCTATGGGATTGGGGTCAATATAATCGAAGCCGATGTCCGTAATAAACAGGGCGGTGATCTGGAAAATCAGGTCGTCCCCGTCCACGGAAAGGTAGATGTAGGGGTTCTTCTTCACGAAGGCCGCGTCCATATAGCGGTGCAGTTTGGTAAACCGCAAGCCGTCCGGGTCGCAGTTGCTGGCGGAATGGCCATAGATGACGGTGTTAGTATCCAGTGCGTCCCGTCCGCCGAGATGGTTCCGGCAGTCGGCATAGTAGCAGCCCCATGTGCTGTACTCCCGCAGCTCGTCCCGGTTGAGGTAAAAGCCGTTGTCCTCCGCCTGCATCACAGGGTCGTCCACCTCCGCGCCGGGGATACACAGCCACGCCACGGCGTCGGGGTTTTTGCTTTTGGCGTCGGCAAGCTCCGCCTGCCGGTTGACGGCGGGAATGGGGGTCGCCTCCACTTCGGAGGTGCCGGATGGATCTTCAATGGGATCGGGGTCTTTCTGATAGCAGCCCATGACTGCCGTGGTCATTGCAAAGAGAAGGACGGCCATGCAGATGATCGGACGAATGACGCTTGTGATTCTTTTCATAATGCTGTCTCCTTACCGCGCTGGGATAGCGGCGCAGCTTAAAATGTCGTTGATTTGTTTCTCGTAGCGAAAAAGGAACAGCGCAGCGTCAAGGCGAAAAGCCTATCCGCTGCGCTGTCCATTGTTCACTTATGTGGTCATGTCAGCGGTCTTGCTGCTTGGCCGTATGTCAGCCGGTCACTTTTTGCAGCGCCAGATGAAGGTGACGATCTGTGCGCGGGTGCAGTTGGCGTCAGGGCTGAACGTGGTGTTGGTGGTGCCCTTGGTGACGTCCTCCTTGACAGCCCACAGCACCGCGTCAGCGTAGTAGGCGCTTGCCTTCACATCGGTGAAAGGATTGGCCGTGCCCGCTGCCGGGGACTTCTGGGAGCGCCACAGGAAGGTCACGATCTGCGCACGGGAGCAGGTGGCATCGGGGCTGAACATGGTCTCGCTGGTGCCCTTGGTGATGCCGTTCTCCACGGCCCACAGCACCGCGTCATAGTAGTAGCTGCCAACCTTCACATCGGCAAAGGGCATGACTGCGGACTTGGCTGCGGGGCTGCCTGCTGCGCGCCACAGGAAGGTGACGGCCTGCGCGCGGGTGCAGATGCCGTTCGGATCGAAGCGGCTCGCGCTTGCGCCGGTGGTAATGCCGTTTTCTACCGCCCACAGCACCGCGTCGTAGTAGTAGCTGCCCGCCGGAACGTCGATAAATTCGTTCGCCCTTGTAAAGCTAACCTCGATGGTGTGGGCACGTTTCACGTTCTCAAAGGTGTAGGACTTTACCGCGCCGATGCTCCTGCCGTCGATCTTGACATTGGCGACAACATAGCCCTTATCCGGGGTGATGGTGAAGGTCTGATCCCGCCCCTCGCGGACGCTGACATTGCCGGTGGGAGAGATGGAGCCGTTCACGCCTGCGGTGGCCTTGATGGTGTAGTAGGTGTAACCGCCGCCGATGCTGCCGCTATAGGGGAACGCAGTGCCGGGCAGGGCTGCCCACTCATCGGCATCAAGCGTGAAGGTCTTCGTATCCTGTTCGTGTCCATCGACAAACAGGACAGCTTTGTTGGGAACAATATTATCTTTGGGAGTCCAGGGGGTCAGAGACCAGTACTCGTCAGCAGTCTCGGTAGCGATGCAGCAGGTCAGGAAACCATAGTTGCCGGGAGTTACTCCCTGCAAGGTAGCCGTGGTCAGCAGAGTATCGCCGCTGTACAGCTTCACCTGTACGCTGGACTCAAAGTTAACATTCTTCAGATCAACAGACACAGCGTTTTTCAGGATTCCGTTATCATGAGTGATGCCGGCGCTCTCGATGCTGCCGCTATAGGGGAGCACCGTGCCGGGCAGGGCTGCCCACTCATCGGCATTCAGCGTGAAAGCCTTTTCATCCAGCTTGCGGCCATCGACAACCAGGACAGCCTTGTCGGGGACAACATCGTAAATCTCGGCATCCAGCATGAAACGCTGGAAATCCTTGTGGCAGATCAGCTCCGACAGCAGCCGGTGGTTGAATTTGCCCGTTCTCAACACTTCGATTGCATCATCACCCAAATGCAGAGCGTCCAGCTCTGTGTTTGGGTGATTTTTTTGTTCTGTCAGCCCCAGCAGGTAATCGGTGGACACGCCGTAGAACTTTGCCAGCTCCACCATGCTGAACGGGCTGATGTCCTTGAAATCGTCGGCTTCGTATTTTCCCAGCGCGGACTTTGAAATGCCTGTTTCCGCAGAGAGCTGCTCCAGCGTCAGACTGCGCTCTACGCGCAGGTCTTTAAGCCGTTCCTGAATGGTGAGCTTTGGCTGCATAGCGGTGTCCTCCCTTCAAATTTCCGCCCTTTCCGGTCTTGTCCATAAGCGTGGAAATTTGCGTTTTTCGGCGCGTTTTCCGACCTCTTGGATATACGGGAGAGGGCTATATTTTTCGCTAAAATGGTCTTGCAATCGCACCTGAACCTTGAAAATTGCATGACCGTCCGAACGGGATATATCCTCTGGCGAAGTGCCGCATCCAGCGCACCAAGGAGAACGAAACGCCGGGAGCGATCCTCCGGGCAGGAACGACGTTCGGAAAGAGCGGCAAAATCAAATGTAGAAATCAAAGCAAGTGAAAACGGCGAAATAGTTTTCTGCTCTGTGCGGTTATCTGCACGGAATAGAGCGCTATTCAGCAGTGAACGACGTTTGTCGTTCAACATGATATTTCGCCGTTTCACGCAAAGACATATCAAACGGCAAAAGCGAAAGGTGCCGCCCGTGACCAACGTATCATCGGCGGCATTTCCAGCGAAAAGTCGTGCATCAAAAACCAGCGCCCTATGGCGAACGGGTGTCACGATTTGACAAACCCATTTTACCATAGAGCGTATCGAAAAAACAGGAGGAACATTTGAATATGAGAAAATCCGAAACCTATCGCAACGAGATCAAGTCCTACATCGTCCGCACCGGCATGACCATGACCGAGGTGGTGGACTACCTCTCCGATGAATACGGCTGGAGCCGCAGCGTTCCCAATCTCTCCGGCAAACTCAAGCGCGGCTCGCTCCGCTATGGCGAGGCGGTAGAGCTGGCGGATGTGCTGGGGTATGACATTGTGTGGCAGAAACGGAGGAAATAAGATCGAGCAGAAAATTTATGGGTACATCCGTGTTTCCACCAGAGAGCAAAATGAAGATCGACAGGTCATTGCCCTCCGGGAAGTGGGCGTACCTGAGAGAAATGTTTATATCGACAAGCAGTCCGGCAAAAATTTCAACCGCCCGCAATATAAGAAGCTGTTACGAAAGATGAAAAAAGACGATCTGCTCTATATCAAGAGCATCGACCGTCTGGGGCGCAACTATGCGGAAATTTTGGAGCAATGGAGGATGCTCACAAAGGATAAAGGCATCGACATTGTGGTGCTGGATATGCCGCTGCTGGATACCCGGCGCGGCAAGGATTTAATGGGAACCTTCCTCAGCGACATTGTGCTGCAGGTGCTTTCGTTTGTTGCTGAGAATGAACGTACCAATATCCGTCAGCGTCAGGCAGAGGGCATCGCGGCGGCGAAAGCAAAGGGCGTTAAATTGGGAAGAAAACCGCTCCCTTTGCCTGAAAATTTCTACGAAGTACACCGAGCGTGGCGCTCAAAAAAGCTGACGCTGAAACAGGTAGCGGCAGCCTGCAATATGCCAGTCGGCACATTCTATGGCAAGGCGCGGAAGTTTGAAAACACCACTTAACCAAATCATGGCGATAATTTGGAAATGTGTACTTTTACAAATTATCCAAAATCATAGCGGAAATAGGAAAAAACTTCTTGAAACGGCTGGATAATTACTGTATAATTTATCCGAGAGAGTATGTGCTGCAAAATTCGTAAAAGTTACACTTAAACAAACCGTAGCGCGTACGGAAAATGAGGAGGATCTGGTATGAAAAGATCAAAGCGTATCCTATCTCTGCTCCTGAGTATCGTTTTGATACTGGGGATGCTGCCAATGTTTGTATTGGCGGCAGACAGCACGTTTTCCGATGTGAAGACGTTTGACTGGTTTTACAATGACGTCAAATATGTGTGCGAAAAAGGGCTGATGAAGGGAACCAGCAGCAATACGTTCAGCCCGAAAGCCACAACGAGTCGCGGCATGATCGTGACGATCCTGTACCGGATGGCAGGAGAGCCTGCTGTCACTGGTGCGTGTTCGTTCAAGGATGTTACAGCGGGATCGTATTATGAGAAGCCTGTCATCTGGGCTGTGGAAAACGAGGTCGTCGGTGGTTACTCTGCCAGCACGTTTGATCCGGATGGTGCGATCACTCGTGAGCAGTTGGCGGCGATCCTGTACCGCTATGCCAAATTCTGCGGCTATGACGTGACAGCTTCTGCGGAAATTGATATGTTCTCCGATGCCGGCACAGTCAGCAGCTATGCGCTTACTGCTATGAAGTGGGCCAGTGCAGAGGGACTCATCAACGGCAGCGGCAGCAAGCTCGATCCGCAGGGCAGCGCGACCCGCGCACAGGTTGCGGCCATCCTGATGAGATTCTGTGAAGATGTCACCCCTGACAACACTCCGGAGGAGTCTAATCCCAGCCCCAGCCCGAGTCCTAACCCCGGTGGTTCCGGCAGCGGATATACACCCGGCACGGGGAACGAGGGGCGTTCGTACACCGTAACTTTCTATATGAACGATGGAACAGACGCTGTATATACTACTGTTTCTGTTGTAGCTGGAGGTCGCGTCACAGAGCCTGCTCCGCCAGCGAGAGATGGGTATATATTTGATGGTTGGTATGCAAATTCAGAGCTGAGCGAAGATTTTCATTTTGAATCCGTTGTTAGTCAGAATTTAAGCCTGTATGCAAGTTGGGATAATATGGATCTCGAAGGAGGCTTTGACGATACAGATGTCGATGAAGATTCTGTTCCTGCAATAATAGAAGAAATCCTGGGGACTTCAGATTATCTGGATGATACCGACGGCGACGGAATCAGCGACTATATTGAGATATATGAAATTGGATCCGACCCTACGATTGCAGATTCAGATCAGGATACCGATGGCGACGGCATATCAAACTATGATGAGGTCGTGAAATATGGAACCCATGCTGGGCGGGTCGATACCGATATAGACGGACTCAGCGATTACGATGAACTGTTCATTTACAGCACAGATCCGCTCATTGCCGATACAGATGGTGACGGAATAAGTGATGGAGATGAAATAAAACTGGGCACTGATCCCCACGGCGAGACAGACATCTTGTCGGTCAATCAGACATTAAGTGCCGAGAAAATTGATGAGGAGCTCATATTAGACAATGATGCGATTCCCTCTCTCAGTGGTAGGGCCGACACAGTTATAGATCATTCTTCCGCCCTTCAAGCTTCGAGGGATGAGGCCATATCGTCTAACAGAGCGGTTGTCGGGAAAGGTGTCGAAACAATTATCCCCGATGGTGCCGAACTCGCGTTGTCTTTCTCAATCAGCGATCCTGCGGAATACTACGTCGTTATGGAACTGGATGATGAGACAGGATGGGAGCTTGTGGAATCTCAGTCCTCGGGGTCATCTATCTCAGCCGAGATTAATCATAGCGGCACATACTGCGTGGTAGACATTGAAGTGCTTCTAACCCAACTGGGTATTGATATTGATTCGTTCTATGATTCTATTACGACATCACCCGAATCAATCGCACCGGTATCAAATCCAAATGATGCTACGAGTCTATTTGTTGAACCAGATGACGAGAGAAGCGGAATCAATAATGATAACAGCTCGTCCGGCATAGTCACCTTAAATAATGACCTTATCGCTCTCATTGATAACGGTGTGGCTACTATGTCTGATGAACCCATGGGGCAAGCGGACATAGTATTTGCGATTGATACGACAGGCTCAATGTCTGATGAAATTTCAAATGTCGCAAACAATATAATTGCTTTTGCAAACACACTTTCCACAGTGTATAATGTGAACGTAAACTTCGCACTGGTAGACTACAAAGATATAGTCGAGGATTCCCCAGACAGCACGAAAGTTATCAAGAACGGCAGATCAAACTGGTTTACAACGACGAGTGGATTCAGAGACGCAGTTGCATCCATGACAGTCGATGGCGGCGGTGATACCGAAGAAACAGCAATCGATGCACTGGAAGTTGCAAGGCGGCTCGATTATCGTAGCTCCGCCAGGAAATTCATCGTCCTTGTTACTGACGCAGGTTACAAGGTTGATAACAATTACGGTATTTCTTCCATGTCTGAAGAAATCCAGTTGCTGTCCAGAGATGGGATCATTACGTCTGTAGTAACTTCTTCGAGCCTTAAATCGACATATCAGGATTTGATTGGCGGTACAGGCGGTATCTTTGCAAACATCTATGGGAACTTTGGGAACGAGTTGCTCGCTCTTGCTGATATGATCGGCGGAGAGGTAAACGAGGGGAACTGGATTCTTCTTAGCGATTATCAATACGTTGCTCTCAAAAATCCCCTTGCGGTGGACAGTGGAAGTACCGATGATGATGGCCTATCAGACTGGGAAGAACTTGAGGCTCCTGTTCAGAAGGAACTCACTTTGCTTGTCAAAGCATGGATCCAAGTCAGGGGTGTCCCCGAAGAATTAATAGAGGAATATTTCGCGTCTGAAGATGGAGTCTATGTTACAGTCTATCCGTATAAGTCGAACCCAGTTCTTGAGGATACGGATTATGATGGTATCCCGGACGATGTTGATTCTGCGCCGCGCAATAACATGAGAACTGGGAAAATGCATGGATACTATGATAACAATGCAACCTATGTGATGGATTTCCGAAATTTCACCAAAAACTTAGGCTCCTATAATCATGAACTTTCAGTAACATCCCTCGTGTTTGCAAATGCCGTATATGGCGAAGGTTTTGAAGGAACTGACCAAAATACATCAAGTATCGCATCGCTCTTAAAATATCATGGTTTCGATCAGGTTATTGATTACTCTCTGGATGAAGGATTCAACAACGGTGTTATATCAGTAAATCGCTATACAGATGATGATATTTCTGAAATCGGTATAGGATATCATGATGTTACGTATGGCGGGAAGACTACTCGGGTTGTTGCCGTAATTGTTCGTGGAACTAATGGCACTATTGAGGAGTGGAGCAGTAATTTCGACATGGGAGATCCTGATAATTGGGATTCCGACCATCATAAAGGATTTTACATTACAGAAGAGAGAATCAAGGAGTTTGTTGAGGAATACGAAGAAGCTTACGGTCTGTCGTATGGCGTAGACGAGGTGGTGTATTGGGTGACAGGACACTCCAGAGGAGCGGCTATTTCCAATTTACTGGCTGCCCGGCTGATAGATTCTGGGAAAAAGGTCGTTGCATATACGTTTGCGACACCATCTACCACAATTGATAGTAGCAGGAGTAATTCGAGATACAAATCCATTTTCAATTTCGCCAATACGAGTGACGTGATTGCCTATGTACCGCTTAGCCAATGGGGCTTTGGGTGCTACGGCGTGACCATGAAAGTGAGTGTTGAGGATTCCGGCCTTGAGGGTGTATGGTGCGCTACTACTGGCCAGGACAAATACAATGCGCTCAACCGCAGCCTGATTACGACTGCCATGAACAGAATCAACAAGTCCTGTAGCGGATCTTGGTCTGAAGTCTTTGACCTTGCTGGCAAGCAGAGAATCACCGACGCGCAATATTCCTGTATTTCTGAACGAGCGCGCAGGTATTGTAACATAGTACCTCACGATTATTGGTTTAGCGATGACAATTATGAGTTGTATCCTTCAACCGCGTTCGTATTCCAACTCGCGGCAGAAATGTTAGCTGGAAGTAAGGCAGAGCAGGAAAACGCAATGACGTTAATCAAGGAACTTTGGAACAGCAAGTATTCAGTCGTTATTCTCGCTTTCGTAGGCGACGCGTTTGGCGACTTGAAGGACTTAATCAGTAACTTGCCCTCGGATCCCATGGATCTTGTCGGAGATGGTCATGCACCTGCTACTTACTACGTGCTGATACCGTAATCATATTGCATATCAAATGACCCCGCGGAGCAGGGATTTCCTCTTCGCGGGGTCATCCTCAATTGCTTGGAAGGGAGGTATTTAATTGAGAACTTATCTTAAGATCCTTTCTATTTCAACTTCAATTATTTTGCTTTTTGTGGCGCTCAGTTTCTTCGCAGGAAGGATGATTGAGGCGTCTGGACGAAGTTCTGTTCTGCCGACATTGATCTGGGTAGCGGGATTAATACTATCTCTCCTTGTTGGGATTATCCTCCCTTTACGGTTATGCAAAACTGCAAAAAATAAAATACTCACAATTTTATGCTTGCCTACAAATTATGTTTTTGCTATAGTTTTGTATTATGCTTATAGGTTATGCTGGTTAGTTTTTGATATCCTGTCGAATTTTTCTCCGTACTTCGGATAGTTTGTGTTAAAAACACACTTTCTGCATTCCCAAAGGGCGCACTTCTATACAGGGTAAATCCTGTACGCGTGCGCTCTGCGAGGCAGACAGCCCGGACGTTTGAATGTCCGGGCTGCTTTGCGTCGCGTTGCTCCGAACAAGGGAGTGCCTCCCTTGCGCTGCCATAGCAGCTATCCCAGCGCACCTTGCAGCGGAAACCGTCTGCTGGCACAGACCATTCCCGCCGCAAAGCCTGAAAATCCATATCGTTATCAAGACCGTCTACCGAAAACGTAGGCGGTCTTTTTGTATCTATCCATCCCATCATTTATCAGTCAGGAGGTTAAAATCATGCACGAAAAAGAAATTGAGAAGCTGCAAGTCGAGAAAGAAAAGGTCGAGCGTCAGCTTGCGCAGGAGCAACACAAAATCCAGCGCCTTGAAAACCGCGCCACCTACTATGAAAAGGGAGAACGGCGCAAGCGGGCGCACCGGCTCATCACCCGTGGCGCAGCCATCGAGAGCGTTGCACCGCAGACGAAAGAGTTGGGCGAAACCGGGTTTTACGCCCTTGCCGAACAGATCTTTGCTCTGCCAGATGCGCAAAGGCTTCTCATGGAAGCTGTCAGCCGCCATGCGGGAGGTGACTGAGTATCGCGTTATTTCATTTTCATGTGACGCAGATCAAGCGCAGCGTGGGGCAATCTGCTGTGGCTGCTGCCGCGTACCGCGCCGGGGAAAAGCTGCACAGTGAGTATTACGGCGAGGACAGCGACTACACCCGCAAGGGCGGCGTGATCTGCTCTGAAATCCTGCTCCCGTCCCACGCGCCACCAGAATACACAGATCGTGAAACGCTCTGGAACGCCGTAGAGAAAGCCGAGCGCGGCAAGAAAGCCCAGCTTGCATACAGCTTTGACATTGCCTTGCAGAACGAGTTTTCCATGCAGGAGAACATCGACCTTGCAAGGCAATTTTTGTCGGACAATTTTGTGAGCCGCGGCATGGTGACAGACTTTGCCGTGCATCAGCCAGACAAGGAGGACGGCGGCATTTCCAACCCGCATTTTCATGTCATGTGTCCGATTCGCCCCATTGAGCCAGATGGCAAATGGGGCAACAAGCAGCGGCGGGAATATGTGCTGGACGAGCATGGAGAGCGTGTTCTGGACGAGGCGGGCAATTATGTATTCAACGCCGTCCACACGACGGACTGGGGCAAGCCCGAAACGCTGGAAGTGTGGCGGCAGGCGTGGGCTGACCTGTGCAACGCCAAGTTTGCCGAAAAAGGGCTGGGCTGCCGCATCGACCACCGCAGCTTTGCCCGTCAGGGCGTGGAGCAAATCCCCACCCAGCACGAAGGTCCCACCGTCCGGGCAATGGAGGCAAAGGGTATCCGCACCGACAAGGGCAATCTCAACCGCTTTATTCGGAAAACCAACGCGCTGTTACGGGAAGCCAAAGAGAAAATCGCCGCGCTGATCGGCTGGCTGAAGGACGTAAAAGCCGAGCTTGCCAAGCCCCAGCCGCCCACGCTGAACGATCTGCTGGCACTGCATTGCGCCAATCGCAACAAGGGCGCGTACAGCAATAAGGCGAAGAACGCCAATTTGCAGCGTTACGCCGAGGCGTTCAGCTTTTTACAATCCAAAAACCTTTACACCGTGGACGACCTGGAAAATACGCTTCATGCCATGCAGGACAAGATCGATACGTTGAAAAAGTCGGCATCGTCAAAGCAAGCCCGTATCAAAGAAGTGGACGAACTGCTGCGGATGGTGGACTAGTCAAGGATCTGTCGCGCCTTGGCCGTCATCGGACGCAGACAGCGCTGTTCATCGACTACCTGCGGGAGCACGATGTTCGTGTCCTCTCGGCAACGGAAAATATCGATACGTTCAACGAAAATGACGATCTCATCATTGGCTTCAAGGGCTTGGTCAATGACTTCTATGCCCGCGACGGCAGCCGCCGTGTGCGAACCGGCTACCGGCAAAAGCAAAAGGAAGGGATCGTGACCATCCCGCCCTTCGGCTACTTCAAGGACAAGAACACAAAGAAAGTTGTCATCGTGGAGGAAGCGGCCGAAACAGTCCGACTGATCTTCTCCGCCTACGTCGGCGGCAGCGGCATGAAGACCATCGCCCGCACACTGAATGAGCAGAGAAGAAAAACACCTGCGTTCATGCAGCTGGAACTGCTGAACAAGAGTCTGCCCAACACGCAGGACGTCATTCTCAAGAAGTATCTCTGGGATGCGACTATGATAGCGCGCATTCTCCGGGACGAGAGTTATGTAGGCACGCTCATCTGTCACAAAAGTGAGCGGAACAAAATCAACAAAACTTTCCGCTTCACAGAGCCGGAAGAACAGTTTCGTCACGAGAATTACCTCCCGCCGATCATCACGCCGGAGCTGTGGGAGCAGACGCAGATGATGC
>OMAN01000660.1_pt1 | contig 13334 bp, 13 predicted proteins | sample 1644701 | NCBI WGS metagenome assembly OMAN01 (sample SAMEA103958124, study PRJEB25191) | human gut metagenome | biome: human-associated habitat [ENVO:00009003]; feature: intestine environment [ENVO:2100002]; material: feces | place: Germany | collected 2013/2015 | reverse complement strand
TCTATTCCGTCCGTAGAGTAGTACATATAGCACAAAATCCACGCCCCAAACACCCATTCGATTGTGCACCTTGCACAAACGTCCTTTAGTCACTAACGACAGGGACGCAAGGGCTAGGCACTGGGGCATTGGCTTTAGTCGACTAATGCAGAGTGGCAAGGGGCGGGTGACTTGGGCATATGAGTAGGAGCCTATTTAGTTCAACTAAACGACTAGTTTAGTCAGCCTAGTATTTATGGCATTTTATACAAAAAAAATTAGCTGAGATTTGTGCAAATTGACGGTTGACGGATTTTAGTTTTCATGGTATAATGTATATAGAATAAAAGAATAAGTTAGTGTGAGGGGCAACTAAACAACTAATTTAGTCTTTTAGTCAATTGGAACTTAGAAACTTGTTTAGTCAACTAAACGGAAAGGAGAGATTAGTATGACTGAAATCGTAAACATGATTACTAGTGTTGGGTTTCCTATTGTGATGTGTCTGATTATCATGTACTTTTGGAACAATCAGTATGCAAAAACAATGCAGGAGTTACGTGAGACTATTAGTCGACTAACAGAGGTTGTTGCCGATAATACTAAAGCATTAGCACTGTTGGAACAAAGATTAGGAGAGGACGATAACGATGGCGAGCGGTAAGTTGATGCCTTTTGACTTTGCTTATTGTTCCGACAAGAAAAAGGTGTTTGAAAATTACTGTAAATATACTTTCACACGAACCCAATCTATGTTCACATATGAGGGGTTACCTGATACAATTCCAGTACAGTGGTTGGAAAGTTATTTGCAGAGGAATGGTTCTTGTTGTATTGCAGAACATGAGGGAAAATTATATGCGTTGCTTGGTAATGCCGGCGGCGAGTTAGACGAGTATTATCAGCCTACCATTTACACAGTAGCAAATCCGGCTTTGGGTTTGAGTAAAAGCTTCGAGATAGGCAAAGATTGTGTATATTGTAAGAATGATTATGACGCAATCGGACTCGTTCCATTGGTTTCAAGATATTGCGGATTGATGACTGAAAATCTTTTGACGGTCAGAATATCCGATATCAATATGCGTATGATGAACCTACTTTCCGCACCCGATGACAATACTCTTCAGTCGACTAAACAGTATTTGAAAGACTTGGAAGATGGTAAACTTGGAGTCGTTGGTGAGACACCTTTCTTCGAGGGATTGAAGTTACAGTCAAAAGGAGTTGGTAACGGAGATTATATGATACAGTTCATTGAGTTGCAACAGTATTTGAAAGGTTCAATGTACAATGAACTCGGTATCAATGCAAACTTTAACATGAAACGTGAAGCGTTGAGTGGACAGGAAGTTGCTTTGAATGACGATGCGTTAATGCCACTTATTGATGATATGCTTAAACAGCGTCGTGCTATGTGTGACGAACTAAACCAAATGTTTGGTCTTAATGTTTCTGTTGATTATGGTAGCACATGGCATAGTAATGTCGTTGAGAAGCAGTTGATAAGTGAAGATGAACTTGGTGCTAATGGTGCTGAGAGTGAAGAAGCCGCTGGTGATGAAGCCGCATTACCTGACGACAAAGACCCGAACGCAGTTGACGAGGGCGATGTTAGTCGACTAAACGATGAAGAGGAGAGTGGTAGCGATGATAATAGCGACACTTCTTCTGATAGTGATGTTGATGAGCCAGATGAAAACTGCGAAGATGCTGACAGTGGTAGTGAGTCAGATGATGAATGTGGTTCAGATGCTGACACATCGGACGAAGATACATCAGAAGATGCTGAAAGTCAATCAGAAGAAAGTGAAACAGAGGAAAGTGAAACAGAGGAAAGCGAAACCGAAGAAGTAGACGCTGAGGACGAGCCAAAGGACGAGGAACAAGAACCTGAGGACAAGGAACAAGAGCCTAGCCCTGAGGAGTCTGACGACAGCGAAGATGACGAGAAGAAAAAGAAAGGGGAGTGCAAGTAATGAAGTTGAAAGAGTATTTAGCTAACGCCCAGTTGTTTCCCCTTATGGGTGTTAGTCAACTAAACGCTATTGGCGAAGTGCTTGATAAACTGTTAAGAACACAACATGGCATGAAAACCTGTGGTTCTATTATTACAGAATTTGTCGAGCCGGACGGAACTGTTACTTTGGAAAATCAACGGTTCATCGCCAATGCGTTGTATCAAAGCAATAAAGCTAAGTGGGATAGCCTGATAAAATTTGCAAGTGAAGAGGTTGACCCGTTGGTCGAAAGGACTACAACAGTTAGAACCAAGTATGGTAAAATTGTTGACGAGAAGTTGGGTGGAAAAGATGTTATTAGCCAGACAGACAAAATTGCTGGATTTGACTCAACTGATTTCGTTGACAAGGACAGCCAAGAGCACTCAACCACGCACGGACGTACATCAAATACCAAGAACACAGGAACTGATGAAAAGACTGTCGAGAGTAGACTTACACAAGCAGAGGTTTTAGTCGACTATACACTTAACTTTTGGGATAAATACGGTATCACAAGAACATTGATTGCCGATGCCCTTAACTTTTTAACATTACCTTTATATGATTTAGATTAAGAAAGAGAGGAAATTAAACATGAAAGTAGAACAGATTGCAACATTATGTAACGCCATTAGTGGAGAGGTACTTGGAAAAACTGACCTTGTTCAGGCTGACCTTTCCAACGTAGTAGACTTCGGTGACGAGGTTATCGGCACTAATAATCTCGATAACTATGTGAAGTCTTTGATTGACCACATCGGCAAGATGGCTTTTGTCGATAGACCTTATTCCGGTTCAGCACCTAGCGTTCTTATGGACGGTTGGGAGTTCGGTAGTATCCTTGAAAAGGTAACAATGGCTAAGTTACCGGAAGCAACAGAGAACAGTTCTTGGAAGTTAGAGAACGGTAAGTCATATGACACTGGTGTATTTACAGCACCTGAGGTTTCCGCTAAGTTCTACAATAGCTTGGCTACTTATGAAATCCCTATGTCGTTTGCAGAAAAGCAGGTTAAGAGTGCTTTCTCAAGTGCTCAGCAGATGAACGCTTTCTTCTCCATGATTCAGACTGCTATCGAAACTTCTATGACAGTTAAGACAGACGGTCTTGTTATTGACACAATCAACAGCATGACTGCTGAAACTCTGTATAACTACAATGCTGAGGGCACTTACACAGGCATTGGTAACAACAGAGCTGTGAACTTACTTGCATTATACAATGCAAGATTTGGAACTACTCTTGCACCGGAGAAGTGCTTGACTGACGCTCAGTTCATTCGTTGGGCTTCGTTCATGATTGGACTGTACAGTGGCAGAATGACTAAGTTATCCACACTGTTCAACATCGGCGGACAGGAGAGATTCACCGCAAAGGATAAGTTACATCTTGTTATGCTTGACGAGTTTGCTAAGGCATCTGATGTTTACTTACAGTCAGATACTTTCCATGAGCAGTACACAGCACTTCCTAATGCTGAAACTGTTCCTTATTGGCAGGGTTCTGGTACTGGCTATGACTTTGCAAGCACTTCCGCTATCAATGTTAAGCATGGTACTCATGCAGTTGAAGCTGACGGTATCCTTGCTGTTATGTTCGACCGTGAAGCACTTGGTGTGTCTAACCTCGACAAGAGAGTTACATCACAGTACAATGCTCGTGGTGAGTTCTACAACAACTGGTACAAGTTCGACGCTGGCTACTTCAATGACTTCAACGAGAACTTCGTTGTGTTCTACGTAGCTTAGTCGACTAAAAGGTTTGTGGTTAGAGGGGGTTAGTTGACTAAACTAACCCCCATTTGCATTAGTGAGGTGAGAATATGCAGTTAAAATTATATAAATCGTTAGACGAAAAGAACCGTATCCGTAAAACATTGACAGATGAACTCATACTCAATGGGGCTTTGAGAGACAATTCAAGTGTTATCAAGCCCACAATTCTTATTCAGACGAACCCTATGGACTATAATTACGCATATATTCCGGAGTTTGGCAGATATTATTTTATAAATAATGTCGTTGCTATGCGTAATAAAGCATTTGTTGTCGACTTGAAGTGTGACGTGCTTATGTCATATGCCGATGATATTTATAGACTTCGTGCTTTGATTGACCGTGAAGAAACTCCGTCTCAGCAATATGTTAACGGAGACTTTGTATTAGATGCTCGGCATAATACAGAGAAGATAGCGTTTAACAATCCGTTCACAGAAAAGAATTATATTCTTGTTACACTGAAAGGGGGTAATAACTAATGGCTAATTGGACTATTGCATTTACTGATAGAACAGACGGTGTCATTATGTTAGGTGATATCAATCTTCAAATGAAGCCAGTAAATTCAACTGGAGTAACTTTTAGTACTGCCTTTAATGAAATATATGCTTGTTATACATCTGACAATAAGTTTACAGTAAATAATAATACGTTTACGGTACAAAATGATGACAATGGGTTTGAAGAAGATGGCGGTGCTACAATTACAGTACCTTCATGGACGCCTAATTCCAAGCAGATGGATATTATAAGGAAAATACCGGAAATAAAAAAATACCGTTATTTTTTCAAAACTAAAATTAGTAACGTAACAGCTAACCATGTTATTGTCACTCTCAATCCTGATATTACAGTAGAGCAACCTACACCACCAACACCGCCACAGCCAGTAGAAAAGAAGTATAATCTTCTTGATAGTGTACCGGCTGGATATGATGTTAAAGGCTGGTATCATTATGACGGGAATAATAATCTTGTATTTGATAATATTGATGTTAGTCAACTAAAATATAATAAAGGTGATACGTTGCCTGATTTCTGTCTTACAATAAAAGATGGATATGAGTACGATAAGGACTATTGGTCAGAATATTGGGAAAATGAAGCTAGTCCACTTCTTGCTAGTGTATACAGTTCTTTATATCGTAATATTGGCGTTCCACATCAAGAATCAGTAAACAAGCCAGCTTTATGGATTTCTTTCAGAGGTGGTGATAAACAATTACCGGACGAGCTTGTTAAGTTTAGTAATATGCCTGAACCAACAGTTGCTGTACCGCATTATACTGTACAACTTGATTTGTTACATTGTACTGCTGACCAGCCAACTTCGTCAAGGGTAAACGAGGGAGATAGTTATACTGTAAACTTTACTTCTGACGTGGGGTATTTGTTCACCGAGCCGCCTTATGTTGAGATTGACTTAGAAGTAATACAAGCTGATATTATTGACTCGTCACACGCAAGATTAACTCTTTCAAGTGTAAATGAAAACCTTACAATTACAGCACACGCAACCGCACAAGAAGAACCGGTAGACCCTACATCTGAGTTGGCTTTTGTAAATGTTTATAATCCAACACAGAAACAACTTGTAGACGCTGCAAATGCATTATTTATGAATTTTAGCACAGGTCAGATTGTTGATACTAGCAAATATATTGTAGCAATTCATAAAGTGTTTGTTCCAGTTTCAACTGATGAAGCGTTGCAACCTATAAAATTTGGAAGTTATAATACTCAAGTAAATTCAAAAGTTGTAAATCTGAGAACGGCACACGTATCTTGTGGTAAGGTGACTGTTCCTGAGTTACACCATAATGCACTTGACTATTCTCCATACACTACGGTTCGTATTTGGTTGCCATTTCTTGGATTTTTCGATTTGTCAATAGATGAATTATCCAATAAAGAAGTGGAACTCACTTACACGATTGACCTTGTAAACGGAAAAGCACTTGCAGAAATATCAAATGACGATGGTGTAATATATCGTTTTGTTGGTACTGCATATGAGAGAGAACCTTATTATACAGAATCGCTGAATAATGTGTCAACTGTGTATATCAATGGTGCATACAATATGGCGGACTATACACCGTATCTGCTTGTTGAGCGTCCTATAAATCTCACTCCGTCTAATAATGACCTTGAGGGATTGCCGACATATAAAGAGGTGACTATTGGTGACATGACAGGTTATGTTAAATGCAGAAAGGTATTTGCTAAAGATATGATAGCCACAGAAGCAGAGAAGAATGAGATTGAAACCTTATTGTGTGGCGGAGTTTTAGTCGACTAAAGAAAGGAGATATCATATGGATAAAGAAGCGTTTATTAAAAAAGTTGCAGAAAAGGTTAGGAAATATGCTCCGTTGTATGGCATTTGTGTACACAGTCCGATTATCGCTCAGGCGATTGTTGAAAGTGGCTGGGGTAAAAGTGGTCTTGCAAGTAAGTACCACAACTATTTCGGTTTGAAATGTGGCAGTTCTTGGAAAGGTGGTAGTGTTAATATGACTACCAAAGAAGAATATAAGCCGGGAGTCGTCACAAATATAAGAGATAATTTTAGAACATATGAGGACTTTGATGCTGGTATTAGAGGATACTTTGAGTTTATTAACACACGCCGATATGCAAATCTTAAAGGAGTTAAAAATCCTGAGGAATATTTAAGACGTATTAAGGCTGATGGTTATGCAACAAGTAGTAAGTATGTTGATAACATTATGAGAGTTATCCGTGATAACAAACTTACGAGGTTTGATGGAAATGGAGATGGTGATATGAAGAAAGAAGAGTTGACTGGTAAAGTGCTTAGTGGCAAGGAGATTATTGACATTCTTGCTAAGAGAGTGGTCGCTGGAGATTATGGCACTGGTGCTGACAGAAAAAAGAAACTCGGTGATTTGTATCCGATTGTTCAGAAGAGAGTAAATGAGTTAAGCTAATAAGAAAGGGTGTTAGTCGACTAAAGACTAGCACCCTTTTTTGTTATACTATTGCGTCATGTCCACACTGTACTAAGTAGTTTCTTACAATTTCACCCACTTCGTTGTCTTGATAGAACACTTTGTTATCTGCAAAGAATTGTCCTATCTTTTTGTTTATAGGAAGTGAACAATGTCGCATATTTCTTATGTGATTTGGTCTGTTGTCATACTCCAATTCGTAGATAATGTCTTTGTTTTCATCTTGAATTGGAGTCGTTTTTCTGTGAATATATGTGAATACTGTATTGTCTACATGGACAATTTCACATTGTAGAAGTTCATCGTTGAACCTCATAAAGTATGTGAAGATTACGTTCTTCGGTTTGTATTTCACTGGTAGGTGAGGATACATAGCCATTTCCCAAGTACCACCTGTAATCATGGTAAGTTTAGGGTTATCAAATGCGAAGTAAATGTCGGACGGTTTTCCTTTCTTGGATATAGAGTCTGCGTACTCCACAGCTACACGAAGTTTTGAATCTCCATACTTGTAGACTTCTATTGCACCTTTATCCATTTCTTTGATGTGTGACAATCCCATTTCTGTAAAGTACGGACAGTATTGGTTTACTGTATTTCCAGCCATGAAGATTTTAACATCATTTCTCTGACGAACTATTGTTGAAACAACATTCATAAATGTTACGAACTCATCGGGTAAGTAATACTGTCTTGTTAAGAACTCGTCAAAGAATATTGTTTTTACTTTAGGGTATGATGTTGACTTGTCATGCTCTACGTCGGATAGTGCAAAACCGAAACAGAATGGCTCAGGTGCTGAAATCATCTTTCCAGTTCTTGAGTCAGGGTTTGCTAAATACCACTTTCCTGAATATGAGTAGATTGTTGAATATTGCCCATCTGTTAGTCGACTAACAAGTCCATCGGCTACTAAGGCATCAAACATCTGCTGACCACGTTTACCTCTAAAGTCCTCTTTCCAACGACGAACCAATGCACCTTGATGACCATGCTTGCAATAGTTCTCAAGGATATATTTGAGGATTGCATATGTCTTACCGTTGGAACGCTCTCCGAATATTATGTTATACTGACAATCTTTTGAGAGTATTGGTGCCAAGCTGTAAAACTTGACACCCTCTCCTTTCTTATTTTTTTCTTCCATATTATTTCTCCTTTTGCTTAATGCCGCACATATAATCCCAAAAAGCATCTAACATTGAAATCTTGAATGGTGCTGGCTCTAAGTGAATTGACGACTTTTCATAGTAAGGGAACTTCTGTCCAAGATAGTCCACAACTTCGCCTTGCCATTCTCTGTCAATATAGGTGTGAGTGAGTTTACCAGTTCTTCCAGCTGGAATATCTAGTGAACGAGTGAACGCATCAAACACACCGTCAAGTCCATAGGTTTCTAACATATATTCTTTGATTGCTTTCTTGTTTACACCGGCAACTGTGAACTCTATGTCCTTACCCTTTTGAACCAAGTATCTTTTAGCACCAAGTGTTTTGAACTTATCGTATGTTCCCTCAAAATCCCACACACCAATCAACTTCTTTTCACCTTTTATAGTTTCAGGCTCGAAGTCTGACATTGGTATTCCGTGGAAGTCTGCGGCTTTTTCCAACTGTTCTCTAACATGAAGATTATAGTTCTTAATGAAGTCTTGGTGTCTATCCATGTTTATTGCTTTGATTGAGTCTGTGTCTGAATATACATAGTCTGAACCGAAAGCCTTAATTCCTTTGAACAGATTGTGCCTTGCGTGTGCTGTTACCCACACTCCCCAAGGATAGTAGAGGAAACGACTTGGGTTCTTGTTGTATCTGTTTAGTTGACTAACAGGTGTTTCTGAACCGACTTGCCATTCATCTGCGTACATCTCTTGGTGATACTCCAAGTCATCACGTACAATGTCTGTAACAGCCATTCCATATGCTGAGTTTAACATCGCTTTACCTTGCAGATACTCTTCCTCTTTTCCGGCTACACCTTTCAGCGTGGTCTTATCCTTGTAGAATTTTACAAGACATTTCACAAGGTTGGTAGGAAGATAACCACGATAGAACACTAGGAACTTTCCTATCTTAATACCGTCCCATGTGTAGAAGTTGCGGTATATGTCGAAGTCGAGTTCTGTTATTGTTGTTTCGAGTATCTTAGCATCTATCACTCTACCATTGTTAATATGATGCCCCTCAAGGTATGAACAACGTGATGATGATATTGGGTTCTCTATTGTTGTCAACGGTCTTAGGTTTATGAATTGTACCTCAAATAAGCAACAGTAGCTTGATAGATAGAACTCCAAATCTTTCATGTCGTGTACTTCAACTTCTCGTGGACTAGACATTGGGAAGTATTGAGCCATCATAGTGAATGGGTATGATGATGTGAAGTCTATCGAACCAACATCGGTAAGTGTTTCATTCACATAATTTATGTTCGCATGAGTGAACCCACCTTGGAAACCAGCTTTACACATCTTGTACTGGTCGTAGGTTAAGGTTAAGGATTGCATTACATCTCTGTACTTCAAACCCTTTAGTCGACTAACATCATCATTCTGCTTGTGTATTGCAAGACATTCATCTTGACAGTAGCGACGCACGTAGCCAGTCTTTGTGTATGGTATATGTGCTATGTCACCATTCTTGTCTATTTCTTCTTGAATGTAGCATACAACAACTTGAGTATCTTGAGTACAATACTTCAACTCTTTATCTGTTAATGGTGTATTGGAATGTCTGATAAGAGAGTAATCCAAATCTCCAACCATTTTCTGTGTCTTATAGTATCTAAGTTCATCTGCTAACTTGGCTAATGAATAACCGGAAAGTCTGTACGAACAACGGAACTCAACTCCACTTTTAGTTACTGCATAGAGTGGTTGTCTTTTATCATCTGCGAATATGTCGTGCCAATCAAACCATTTACGCATAAACTGAAATTCATACTCAAGGTTATGTACGTAAATTAAACATCGTTTATTGTATCTGATTAACTCGAACTCTTCTGACATTATGTCAATAAATTGTGTGAACTGTTTCCATGTTCTTCCTATAAATGTTGTTCCATTTACATTACAAGTCCAAATGTACATTATTGCTTTCTTTGCAACTCCCTCGTAGAATGAAGAAGTTTCAATGTCAAATGAAATCGGAATGTTTAAGTAGTGAACCTTGTGTGAATAAACCCACTCAAAGTTCTCTTGGCTCTTAATGTAGTTTAGTCGACTAACAATTAAATCCCTGTCAACATCGCCTGTGTTAGAAGAAGAAACCTGAACCAAAGAATCCTGCATAAGGAACGATAACATCTTCATGTAGGTCACCCCCAAACGTCGAATTTTCTCTAGTGTTAAGGTCGAGTATTTCTGACATATAAGCCATAGCATCTTCGCCCTCAATCACCGCTTCATAAGTTGCATTGATAAGTCTTTGTGAACCATATAAGTCAATGGAAGCCTGAGCGAATGATGACCAATTTCTAAATGCCCTCATAACTTCTGACATTGTATCGTCCATGTATTCGCCTTTTTTGTAGTGTGGTGGAATATGTTCATTCACACCTTTAACAAACTTACTGTCCCACAACTTTGCTTCTTCCAATGTGGAAGTTGGTTCTTTAAGATAAGTCTGTATCTGCGTAGCCACGTCTTTTATTTCTACTTCAATTTTATCAAGTTTAGATAACGACCTCTTACTGTCTGGCTCTAATAATTCAGCCTCATTTATAAGTGCGTCTAACTTCTCTTGATAATTTCCGTCATATAATTCTACTGCCGGAACTTTTTCTAGTCTATTATATATTAAACTCATGTAACTTTCGTCTGCTTTATCTGCGAATGGAGTTAATTCAGAAACCATTCCAGACAGTTCTGCAAGACGACTGTCAAACATTTCGACTATTGCAACATCATCTAAATCGTCAACCATTCCATTTCCAAACACATTGGAAACTTCATTCATTAACGCACTAAATATGCCACCAAATATGCCCATAATCATATCTCCTTTCTTTTAGTCGACTAAACATTGACCTAAAAGCAAAACCTGTTTAGTCAACTAAACAAACACGAATAGGGCGATACGGGAATCATCCCGCATCACCCCAATTCGCCTTGTGGATTAGATTACTTCTACGAGGGTCAGTTCGTCACCAGCTTTTGTTTCACCCTTAGAAAGCTTAACCTGAAGTCCACCCTGTCTGCGAAGTTCATCGCTTGCCGCCTTAACATCTCCGTCCATAGCATTTACGAAGTCTGTGAAGATGCGGTCGAGAACTGTTCCGCCGTTGCAAAATACAGTAGCGTCCTCGGCAATATTGAATACCGGATACTTGCCTTTTGACTTCTTGGACTGAATGTAATCAAATGCTACGATTGTTACACCGTCCGGATACTTCTCAATGAGTTCGTCCGTAGAGATTTTATCTCTTTCTGTCATTACCTCACTAAGAGTTGTCTGTCTTTTTGCCATGTTTCTGAAATCTGCCATAATTGTCACCTTTTGACCTTTCTGATTTTAACGACTTTACTGTCATAGTTTAATGGTTATCTATTGTTTAGTCAACTAAACGGTTTGGCGAACCATTTAGTCGACTAACAATCTAATTAAGGAACTACTCTACGTTATTCTCAACACCTAACGACTTATAAGCTTCGTCCAGTAAGTGTCCGATGCGTGTTATACACGTGAGGAACTCTCTGTGTGTGAGGTTATTATTTTCGTAGAGTGACTGTGCGACTACTTCCCATATGTCGTAAATATCTGACGCAATTTGTAATGGGGAGTTGTCATGCAATATAGCCGATGTAATGTCTTGATACATTTCAATGGTCATATCGTCGATAAGTCTACGTGTTTTCGGGTAACTTGTTTCGGTTAACTGTCTTACTTTCATACTGTTACTTCCTTTCTTAGCTGACCTCATTTTTGGCTTTTAGTCAACTAACAATCGGCTCGTGTCCACCGATTGTTTAATGCTACTTGGTAAGTTCTGCACGGAGTTCCTGTAACTTAACCATGACTTCCTTAATCTTTGCGTCTACTGTTTCATTGTGCTCAATATCTGCCATAGCCTTTGCGTAGTTCTCAAATGCTACCATAGCGGCATCAATGTTAGTTTCAGCATAGCTTTCAGGTGTGGTATTCTTAGGTAACTTATCCTTGTCGTACTCGCCCAGCTTTTCAGCCTTTGCAAGTTCAGACTTTTCAGTGACTTCCTTAGCCTTAGTCGGGATAGCACGGATAGATGATACCGCGTCACGGATAGCCTTAGTTGACATCTGACAGTTAATCTCGCCAGACTGTAAAGCCTTGAGTACCTCTGAAACGTCCTCTCCGTCCTTTACGAGCGGTAACAACTCAATCATCTGACCTACTGTGAGCTTAGGTAAGTTCGGCTTGTAGTTGACCTCGCCCTTTTCATTCTCTGTCAAAAATGCCCTTGCACTTCTGAGATAGAGTGATACGGTTGCAGGCTTGTAGTCGAACACTACTCTACCATAGTCAGCAACTGTCTTGAAACCGGCGGTCTTGTAAGACTCGTCCTTGTCCATAGAGTCGAACTCGTGTGCGATTGCAAGGATTGCAAGATTGCCAGCGTCACGGTACTTCTGGATAGACTGGGTATGACGGATAAGGTCTGTATTGTAGAATGTCAGTTCCTTATTCTTTCCATTCATAGCCACGACTTCATAGGATACGATTTCCTGTTCCTTAGCGTTTTCGGTTGCAACGGTTGTGTTTTCTGTGTTTTTTCTCATAATGATTACCTCTACTTTCTTTTAGTTGACTAAACTGTTTTGTGGTTAGTTGCCTGATGTTTCACGTGAAACATTAGCAACTGGGAATCTTTACAATGTTTCACGTGAAACACGAACCGATTGTTAGTTGACTAAAACATATTCATTTTTCAAGGTGCGGTTGTAAGTCCCTTGACTACCTTACAAGTACATTATAGCACGTTCTGTCCGGCTTGTCAAGTGCTTTTTTGCAAGTTCCGGAAGTAGTTTTCTATCTGTCTATCGCTATCACTTCCCTTACCTTACAAGTACATTATAGCACGTTCTGTCCGGCTTGTCAAGTGCTTTTTTGAAAAAAGCTAGTTGACTAAAAGTGCCTTGCCTTGTGCGGTTGTCAATGTTCTTTCCTTACTATGGTTATATTATAGCATGGGGCTACTGGAATTGCAATAGGCAAAATGCACAAAATTCATAGTTCTTTTTTGTGCAACTTGCACAAAGCCCGTTTAGTGACTAAAAGGGTGAACGTGTGTTCGTTTTCCCATACCTATATTCTATGAGAATAGTATAGCATAGCATGAGCCAAAAGTCAATATACAAAATGCACAAAAATATGGTAGTGCTATTGTGCAATATGCACAATGTGCAATATGCACAAAAGACGGGGCTGTTAGTCGGCTAAAATTGGGTAATATGCACAAAACAAGTGTTCGAGTGTTATTGTGCAAGTTGCACAAAATGGGGGTGAACGGGTGTTCGTTTTTTGTGCAGTATGACAAGTTTTAGTCAACTAACACCATTGTGCACTATGCACAAAAGACCAGCATTTAATCGGGCAGTTTTTGTGCAATATGTCTACTCCT